>Ga0209208_10001850_pt1 | contig 30168 bp, 28 predicted proteins | sample S1TSphfallax_3_FD_187694 | JGI IMG/M metagenome (GOLD analysis project Ga0209208, IMG submission 187694) | Host-associated microbial communities from peat moss isolated from Minnesota, USA - S1T2_Fd - Sphagnum fallax MG (SPAdes) (version 2) | ecosystem: Host-associated > Plants > Peat moss >...
CCATAAAAAAAAAAAAAAAAGCCCAACTGCTCACAAATTAAAATCAAGAACCTGGAATCTCCAAGCACTGCCCCGACCATTGGAGACGAGACTGAGGGAGCTCTTTGTCGCACAGCCATCGCTTCCCCCTCTACCGTTTTGCTTCTTGCAGCAAATGTAATCTCCTCCAATACAAGAGCCAGTGTTTCTTTCTTCTCTTCAAATGCAGGAGCTTTAGCTTCGAGCAGTGTTGGTGGTGGTGGTGGTGATCGTGACGAAGCAGGTCCAGCCCAACGGTTATATCTTCACTGTTGTTGCAAATCAGTCCATATTATGGGCCAACGACCACGAAAATCATATGCAGAATCAGTGCAGCAGGAGCTGCTTCAGCGCGATCAGCTTGATCCAAGTTGTGATTTGCTTCAAAATATGATCCACTGCAGTCACAGGCTCGCAATACACTTCGTTTGCTTGAGTTCTTTGTCGCCGGAATTGTAGCCAGATCTTGGGTGTTGCGTCCTTTGCATTGCAGCAGATGTAGAGTACTAGGGCTGCGTGAAGATGATGGCAATTCCTAATCCGTGAGTTTCCTGTAGTTTGCAGGGGTTACCAGCTCAGAAACAACTCAGTGTTTCCCAGAAAAAGGTCGAGCGGCACAAATTGCTGCAAGGCCTCTTCCTCGAAGAAGAGCTCCTCACTTCACTCGAACAGTGAGCGTCAACTTGCCGCACACTGTGCCCAACCCAGTGCGGGTGTCTTTCAACGGGCCTTTAGAGACCCAGCAGAGTCGAAGAACACGAGCTTATTGTAGAAAACAATCGCAAGTTTCCGGGAGCTGCTGTTGGAGTCGGTGATGAGCTGCATTTGAGGAAGTCGATTGAGTCGATGAAAGGTGCTTCTTGTAGTTGCAGATAGATCTAGTGCAGAGCTACTGCGGCGGTAATCTCCTAAACCCATACATATCATCAAACACTTTCCAATATTTTACTCATTCCTTTAACCAAATTGAGCAATTTTTGTGTCACTGAATGTGCAAACTGAAGGGTTATTAATGTTCTTTGAGCATCAGAAGTAATGGAGCAAAACACAGAGATCACAGGAAGACAAATGAGTGATGGTTTGCTTCAAAAATCTTGAAAAAAATAGCTCTCGAAATCTCTCTAGTTGCAGCCTCATGTCTTCCTCGTTTTTTAGTCCATTTTGAGTGATCACAAGGATCACAAGGATTTCGCCTACAAATGAGGGGGCTACAACTGTTCTTTGGGCTTCAGAAGCAGAGGAACAATTTGTTAGGACTTGAACTCCTGTGAAGTGTTTTTCTCTAGTCAACACACACACACACACACAAGCCACCACACACAAACATGTAGAAACCTCGTAAATTGCAAAGCGTCTCTCCATTGGAAGGACAAATGTGAACTAGGTAACAAGTAAGTACCCTTCCAGCTATTCAGCATAACAACCCATAATGACAATTGAGACACTTTCTTTTCATCCCTGAAGAGAGTGTTTATTACATTCTCATGAAAGAAGCAACAGGGTCACAGAATCATCAGATGCCAATGAGAGCCAATGTTGATAAGCCTTCTGCCCAGTAGTAGGGTCATCTAATGACATAAAGCTTGAGTGTAACTGGTTAATAGTCAATCAAAGCATTGAGATTCTCATTATGGTCAGTTATGTTTAAATAGCAAACCACACAATTGACTCTAAGTACAGCCATGAAAGGAGGTGTAAGGCAAAGAATCAATATGTAAATGCAATCTCACAACAAGGTATCAAAAATTATTTACTACTTTTGGTATTTCCATGTTATAGATATATGGATTTTTAGTCCTGCAATAAGGCAAGACTCCAGTTTCTTAATTGTTCCTTGGATTAAGACTTCTGGAATTCCATTAAACACAAATATTCATGATTGTTGCACTAACACAACTGTTGAATAGATGCTTACAAATTACAAAACAAAACTTATCAGCTTTTGCTAATTGTGGGATATCCAGCACCTGCTGATGCTTGTCCGCTGGGTGCATTTGCAGTAGGGGCCATGACACCATTTCCACCAATGGATGACTCTGAGTAGGCCCTCCTCGACTTGGAGTTCCTTGGAGAGCCCATGAAGGGTCCAGGGGACTGAGGCAATGGTCCATTGTAATCACCATTGGTCATAGAATAAAACGTAGGTGACGCCTGTGGTCCTTTGGGAGCAGGAGAGGATAACCCTGTTGACTCGATTCGGGAGTGGAGCCGCTGTGATGATGACTCTGTGTCAAGAGGGAGCTCTTCCAAGGTCTGTTGACACAAAGGATTCCATATTAGGGACCACAGTGACTGGCTAATGAGCATTTGAAGGTTTACCTATAGCACTAATGCAGGTCATTGCATACTAGCACCCCACTTTCATTCAGGTACCACTCAAAACTAATTAGTTTTGTAGTTGAGGATGGCAATGCAAAGCAACTAAAACTATACTGAAGAAATATCAAGCCGAAGTGTAGTGTTGGTGTGAGGATAGGGACTCTTTGACTAGGCTGGAACCAACACACAGTTGCTAGTCAGAAAGGAAGGTGACGGAAAAGGGCCCCTGGGTTTTGGTAGCCATACCCAAGCTGCTTGTTGCAGTATACGCAAAATCTCTTTACAACGCTTTCTCTTCACTGCAGTCTCCTCTCTTTCTTGCAACATCTCCTCAAAGAGATTTTCTCTGCACAATATTTACACATTTAGTCTTCAGAAAAGAATTACAAGTACTCTATGTGCACACTCTACATTGTTTTATCTATACCTGTAGAGCTTTCGGATGAACACACTGTGAAGCTCTCGCTTTGCATGATTCACCTGAACACAAAAGCAAACCCATCATTCTCTTCTCCCTCACATCACTAGAATAGAAGCAGAAAAGACCACAAGAGATACCACAAGTAATAACAGGTAGATAGTAATAGATTGATAAACAATCTAGAGTTCCTCACACAGAAGAGTTATGGTGATGAACATGACACACCAGAAAATGCATGATAGCCTTGGGGACAGAATCCTGGATATTTTTTCGGACTATGTCGTAGTAGGACTTCAGGAGTAATCGAGTTACTGTAATCTCAACGGTCTCTTGCTCTGTTTGGGTGTCATTTGGCCTCAGCACTGATGGTGGCTGCATATATCCTAGCCAGTTCTTGTTAAAAGCAATCACACCATGACAATCTTGCAAAACCTTCCTCACATTTTGCTTCTACAATGGTACCCTGAAGGTTGTCCCACCATCTAAAGGATTCTACCAGTCTCTAAATATAGTAGTTCAGAGCTCACCTCACGTAGCTGAATGTTTGCAATGGAAGGCTCTGAGGCTCCTTGTACTGGTTCACTGTGCCCTCTATTAAGCACATTCCCATTTGCAGCTTTCTCATTCCCAAATATTGTCGGGATTCCCCAGCTCCCTGTGGCAGGGGAATTTCCTATTACACAGATTGCAAAATGTGAACAGAAAGAGAAAATCTTATTCTTGGAACTGAGCTTGAACCAGAAAATGTGACCATTGGTGATAGGTCTTCACTTTGGGATGTGTTCATACCTGGAGGAACAGATTTCTCTTGCTGCCCAGTTGGACCCTTCACATTCTGCAATCATAAACACAGGTGAAGGACATGAGCAAAATGGCAGCCGACATGAAGGAGCAAAACATAATGATCACTTTATAGTAACCCAAATGAGAAAGTACATTTACTGAGAATGAACATTTACTGGTATCCACATTCCAGTCTCAGCAAATCCGGCTCGAGCAAGACTATTATCAAGATTCTGACCAGTTTTCCCTGGATTTAGGGATCTCCCTTTCAGTCATTGGGCTTTCCAGTGGCTATTTAGTCTGTATGACTTATTGTGATAATACTATTTTTATTCTCATGCCAGCAGGTTGCATATGCCCAGAGTCCAATGAATCCCATACATTCTCATGAACAACAGCTGCATTTGTACGAGCCATGATTGCCCGTGATTTGGCAGCCTTCTCTGGTAATGGTAGCCGATCAGCACCAGACTCCTTCCAGTCATGCGCATCCTGCAACTCATAAACAATCCATCTTAGGATTGATGAAATCAAAATCCTTGGACCCTCACCTAAACCATATCCCATCAGCTGTGAATAGCCTATGTGAGAGAACAAACTAAACAATCTATTACAGAATCTGAGAATATCCCATGCTGTAATGAATCCAAATTGAGGTAAGACACCTTCATGCCCCGCTGTTGCTGAATTGCTAGCTCCACTGCTCTACTGCCTCCAACAAAGTTAGGGTGGGATGTATTTATATAATCCATCTGCAACCAAGCATTCTCCTCCGAACTGATGAGTAGGCCATTCCTTAGAATAAAGTAGCTTTTATTTGTTGTACAAGCACAGAGCACATGCAAAGGTGATGGACTGATTGAAGATTATCAAACTTCAATTGTGATAATAATGAGGTCAGTTTTATACTTTAGATGTTCATGATTTTGAAACCTTTATGAAGCAGAGAAGCATGTCAACACCAATGATTGCACCGTTAAAGAAAGACAATGCACCTCCATCTCAATTAGATGGCCAATCATAGTTTCCGCAGGAGCCAGGCCTTCCCGCAGAAAATTGGCCATCACTTCCTCAATCCGTCTTCGAAGCAAAGGGAATCGTTGCAGTTCATAAGTCTCACATCGATGAGAGATCTGCCATTGCATCATCCACCTTTCAAGCTAAAAGAACAGACCTTATGATTCCACTGAGGAAGTAGAGACAAGAAAGAGTCCAATTGAGCAGAAACAGAGTAAGTAATCACCTTGACAAGCTCATCATAGATAAATCGTGCACACTGCAGGCTGGGATCAAGGAGTCGTGCAATCTGTCGACGGATCAACACTTCAAATGGGACCTAAGCAAGCCAAGATAATGACCCCCTGTTAACATGTGAATTAAGCCTAGCATCTGGACCCTGAGAAAGAAATTGATATGTCCTCCAGGTCATAAATCAAACTGAAACATTGCAATTGTCATTGATATATCTGGACTATGAAAGTTGTGCATTAGAAGTTGTCAAATAATGCATGCATTACCAGCTTGACCATCCCTGTCAAGAGTTTGAAAACTCTAAAGAATGGAGAAAGCATCAAAGCATAGATGGCCACCCAAAAGGGGTTTCCCTGTACAAATCTATTTCTGTAACAATATGTCACTCAATATTCTTGACTCATGGTCTACACCTTTACAAGAGTTACCTCAGGAACAAATAGGACATTCTTGGGCCCTGTTGCATTCTGAATGGCTGTTCGGATGTCTTCATCACTCAAATCATCACATGGATCCACATCCTACAGAAAACAGACAACATTACAGGGCTGGATTGTTGTACATCAAGCCATGACCTGCATGCATAGCAAGGGTGAAATGCTTCTCTCTGGAACAGAATCTGGCCTAGTTTATCATTCTGCCACCTGCATCTTCCTGCTAAGAATATTGCATGCCTACATGCAGAAAGTTCCACATTCACAAAGAAATGGGTACCTCCAAACTTTTAACAAAGATTGCCTGGAATATGTAGTGAATGCGCGCTCCCCCAGAGAGCTCAGTTGTTGACATCTCCTCATTTTTTCCATCAACAATGGACTGGAAACCTGTCCCAACACGAAATCTCCGAATTGATGTTTGTTGAGGACATACTGGATGTGGCATCTACTGTCTAATTTGAGTAACAAAATATTCACAACATAGCATCTCACAGACTGAAGAAGAAAGCAAGATAGTCACTTGGGTGTACATGGAATCCCTAACAGGGTAGGAGGTAGTAATGAACCAGAAGCTTAGAATATTGGAAGTGTTCATCTCTCCTTTGACAGAAGTAACTACTTTTGTCTCAATTCTGCAATAGCCTCAAGAGGATGATTTAATCCATACGCACCATGAGTATATTTAGTGATGATGCCAAGCAACAATGCACCCTGTCCAGACTGTACATCCCAGATGAAGCACATGATAATAATGTGAGTACTCTTCAAAGCCTGATCAATTATCTCAGTAGATTTGTGATCAGTAGGCTTAACATTAATCTTCTTCAGATTGAAAGGACGAATTGGAAGGAGTCAATCAAAGATGTGTCCTTTTTTATGCAGAAGATCAGAAGGGTTTACCTTGGACTCAGTAAGCTCCCCATAACTGGCAAGTTCCTTCTGCATAGTGATCATCTGAGTGCTGATTCGTGCTTTCAACTCTGGAAGTATGGCCTTTATGTGTTCCACAAGGATCTATTGAGCACATACAAATGCCAACCACTAGTAAAATATGACATCCAATTTGGACATGGTTTGCTTTAAGAGCTAATACTTTATGCAAAGAAAATATGTGATCAGGTCTTGTTACCATGTTTAATTTCTTGGCCAACAGAGGAGTCCCACAGCGATCTCCTAAGTTATGGTAAACCTGCTCCAAAAAATATACAGCAAGAAATTAAGCTCAAACACAAGTTCAGTGACCAGTGGAACAAAACCACATAGGGACATCGGGAAAAAAGAGGCAATTTTTTTCCATTTCCTGTCTATTACTCCAATCTCCATTACATGGCTATCCACAGGGGCTTTAAATTTTTCTCATTTGGAAAAATCTTACCCATTTTCCAAATTTGGAAAAAACATCCCCATTTCATATGGAAATCCTTCAGGGTCACAGTTTCCAAGGACTTACCAAATTACAACATTCCAAGCAATAGTGAGACAATTGGAATTCAAACAATCTTTTGTTCTGAATTTTTAACACTCCTTTGAACTTCTTCTGAAAGAATAGATTGCCCTTCACTGTGTGGATTAGGTATCCAAACAAGAAACTTCTATGGAAAATCAAATTCTTGCAAAGAACTGTCCCTATCTAAAACCTATTTGACCAGTCAACATCATTCTAATCAGGCTCCTGTTACATGAGGCCATACATGGCTCACAGGGCATTTACAGAAATACAGTTAGGGTGAGATCAAAGATTCAGGGTTCAGGCTCTCAGTTCTTTATCTACAATCTAGAAGGAGAAGTGACTCATACAGGTCGGCTGCGGAAGAAATTCTCTTCGTTGTTGAGAGCTTCCCGGATGCTCCTGTTTGCAGCTATGTCCTATGATAGTCCCAACATGGTAGAATCACCCACATTAAATTCAGACCCCAGTAACCCAAAGAACATGAGAAATAAACTATTTGAAGGTAGAAGTTCAATATCTGAGAGCTTAAAAGGAATGTATAAACTAATGTGCCTGCAAGTGAGCAATGCCCACAACTTTACTATCAGGTCATCATGTGGTGCGATTGAGTTGAATGAAACTGATTGCTAATTCTTCTGAAAATGACTGGTTATACTATCCTGATTGATTCTACAGCCCTCAGATTCACTCAAACAGGTGTGCATTTGAATATGAACAATGCTGTCACACGTTCTGTGACAATGACTCAATAGTAAGAATTGTGGCACTTACCTCCTGACTGCGATTGACTACACCAATGTAGCCAAGGCGAAGAGGAACAACATTGCCAAGCAAAAGGTTGCGAGCATCTGTTCCCCGATCCATAATGTCTAGCTGTAGTGATGCACATGCCAACCCAACATGAAAGCCCATGCTTTGCAAGAAGGAAGCATCAACTTTCCACTTATTTTACCACCAAAATATTAATTACAGGCATATCCATAGATTGCTGTCTTGCAGTTGGTGAAACTGCACATTAAAAACTTCAGTAGTTGCAAAAAAGGAGTTGCCCCTGGTTCTGTCAATGGTTGATGAGAATGCTAGTTATGCAGTTGCTAATTCTGTTCTGTCACGCATTCCATATTATCCTCCATAGCAATTACACAGTCTCCTGTTGCAAATGAGCAGGAATATGGAGGAGAGCTTTTCACAAAAATCCTGAGCAATTTATAGTTGCAAAAGTTACCTTTGTAATAACACCAATTGTTCGAGAGCCTGCATAAAAGAAAACCACCATATATTCTCATATTCTTCTCTACCTCCAATCTCCAGCTCATCTTTTGTGTTTTGTGCTACACCTTAATCAAAATAATCAAATTCCTTGTTTACTTTTGCCACAAAACTAGCAGAGTGACCATCTTTAGTAGGGTTCCAATTATAGATCATGGATCATCCTCCCTTGTGCCAAGAGGAAGGGGTATGACATGCACAATAGACTGAAGACCAAATACACTCATCTGCACACCAAAATTTAACCAGAAAGACAGAACAGATTGCAAAGAGAGGCGAGAGAAAATGCACCATCAGGATCAGCCATCCGTGCCATTTGGAGGGCATCTGAATTGGCAAGGTCTGCATTGGCTGGAGAGACTGCAAGAATGATGCATGTCTCATGTTTGATGTAAGATAGGATCATGGTGCGAACACGAGCTTCAATGTCTGAGGGTTGATCTCCAACAGGTACCTTTGTGATGCCAGGTAAGTCCACCAGTGTTATATTTAACACATTTGGAGAAAAAATCTTCAAGCGGATTTGTCTTTCAGATATCCCTTTGTTCGTCCCAAGTTCTCGATCTGTCTCTGCCTGCACCCACCCCACCAGAAAGTTTTATTCAAGTATAAAATGACAGAACCACAATCTGCTGCAGGGATAAATAAGTTCCATTATTCCCATACAACCTTGGGAAGGCATGGAACTCTCCCACGACCACTGCAATCAGCCCCTTCCATGATGATGACATGTACAACTCATCAGCACCAATTGTAACATGGTTCTTTCTCTTCCAAATTCAGCTAAGAACTTTAATAATGTAATAGGCATGCTTTCTGAGAGTCATCATTGGTGATTCACTGTCCCTTGCACTGTCTAGATTGTGCAGATGAACCTCAGATGCTAGAGCATACCTGAATCTCTTTGCAAATCATTGCAAAATCTGTGAAGCGGCGGCCAGGTATATGTAGAAACTCTCCCCATTCAACAATCTCAGAGCGATCCTCAGACCGCTTCAGTGTCTGCACAAGCTGCAACACCAGAGGTCGCCTTGTGCATATATCTGAGCCTCTTGGTAAGAAGTCACGACCCACTAGAGCCTCCAAAACACTTGATTTCCCACTGCTTTGGCTTCCAACCACCGCAACCTACAAAGATCTCTCAGCCACAAGCTTGCCATAGTAAAAATCCAGATTGTTATAGTAAAAATCTTGAAAGGAGGCATTCTTGTGGGAATTTCCAATGAACTCTAAGAGGAGGCAACTAGGTTCAGCAGATCCTCTACAAACAAGTCTAAGAAGTCACTTGTTTTGTTCTGCTGGGTTGAGCTCAAAAAGAGAGAAAACCTTGACTTTAGACAAGAACCCCGATGGAGATGACTTTGCAGATATGACAGAAGGGAGGAAAGCTGGGAATCTCTTCTCAAGAAAAATTCAAGACAAGAAGACCGTTCTCTACCTGTGGCAAGTCGACGGTGGAGGCACTTCCCAGCTGCGAAAAGATGTCTTGAAGCTTGTTGACCAAAGGGATGACAGACTGTCCAAGAAACGCAGCTGGCTGGGGCGAAGGGGAGAGAGGAACGCCTGCTGCCTGAGACCCTGAAACTGTCGATGCCGGCGATGTTAAAGTAGGCTGCGCCATACTTTGAGAAACGTTTTTGCGTGGAGTCGGATTGTGAGTTCTTCAGTTTCAACAACAAAGACTTTTGTCTTTACGCAGAAGCAGCACAGTGCTTGTAATTCCCAATCCTGAAACGAACGAATTCCAAAGAAAGAGCGGTGAGTGTAGATATCAAGACCACACGCACAGCAACGACAAAACAAACTTCCTGGTATGATTGCAAGCGGTTTAAATCTCACGGGAGCTCGGTTAGTGGAGATATGGAAGCTGATCGGTGCCAAAAACAAACTGCAAGAAAGCAGGCTTTGGATTACAAATGCAGAAAGAAAGAGACTGGGAAAGCTTGCTTCGTATTTAGAAGACCTGGCAAAGGCGAGGGGATGGTCTGCAATAATATGAGCTACATTTCAACGACGATCATCATGCTCTGGAGAAACTAAGATCTTCTGCTCTCGCTTCAAATTCTCACCAAGTTTAGAAGAACCGGACGGACAGAACTTCTTCTTTTCCACAATTGCTAAAACAAAACACGAGAGCGCCTTGACCGCATCAGCAACAAACAGAGATTCCGCTATCCTAAGAGCCATATCCAATGCATCTCACCATAGCCAAAACATGTACATTCTCCGAGAACATTACAAAAAGAAACTCCACCAAGAAACAACCTCCGAGGAGCAGACATATGCCGCAAGAAACAACATACAAATCAAGGCTTGAAATCTTGAAACAAGTGCAAAAAAACTAGAATAATGGCTTCATTCTCACTCACATTTTCGCTTGTACATACAGGGGAACAAGACAGTTGAAGTCTCCCAAAGATGATGCTTCCGATCCCTACTGCTGCAGCAACAGCAGCGTGATTTCTGCCATTCCACAAGTTCACGAACCAAATGAGGACGTCAACGACCGCAACAGCAACACATCAACAAACAGATTCCGCTACCCTGAGAGATTCTAACGCATATCATCCCATCATAGCCAAGCCATGTACTTTCTCCAAGAGCCTGCAAATTCGAAGAGCAAAAAAATACACAAACAAACAAACGAAGGGGGGGAAAAAAACGAAAATGAAGCTCTAAGGAGCCTTATATGCCGCAAGAAACAACAACAACAACAAAGCAAAGGTTTGAGAATGCTTCGAAATATAGAGACTACAAACAGCTAGAGTCATCATGGCTCAATTCTCACTCACATTTTGGTTTGCACAGGGGAAGAAGAACTTGAAGTCCGTTGAAAGTGATTCCGATCCCAGCACCAGCAGCAATCGAAGCGATAATGATGAGAAATTGCGATGTATCGAACAAGTGCAAGCGCATTTGAAAAGCAAAACAGTCGCAGAAAACAAAACAAACCGACCAAAAAAACAAAAAAGAGCAAAGCACGCGGGCTCTCTTGCCCAACGCCTACACGATTTCAAACAACAGCCTCGGAACCAGACCTCACTTCCCGAACCTACTTCAGACCTAATTAGTGGCTTACTAACAAACCCAACCAAATAACTAGTCAAATCAGGACGCAAAACGTGTAAGTGACTAGTAAATGACTAGTAATTTAGTTAAATTTAGGCTAACTCTTACAAACTAGTGAAATCTAGGTAAATTATTGGTAACCTAGTTAAATTTAGGCAACTATTAAATAACTTAGTAAAATCTAAGTCACTCTTCTTAACATAGTAAAAATTTAGGCAACTCTTAGTACGTTCACACTTGCAGTTATCAACGTTGATAAATCGTCATTTTAATAACTTTGTTCATGGTTGCTTAAATTTAAAAGTCAACAATTGTTGTGTATATATATTTGACATGGCACGTTAATAATGTGCTTACGATTAAATGATAATTTGTTGATAGTGGAAGCAAAATTTGATAAAAATATTTTTTTAAATGTAGATTTTTACATGTTACAACATGTTTTCACAATGGTGAACTAGCAAGTTCAAAACCAAAATAATAAATCTAGCTACAACTCCATAGCTCAAAGAAAAAATTGCACTCCATTGCGGAAGGAAACTATGAAACAAAATTTGAAACATTCAATTGCAAAAGGAAATTTTATTTTTTCGTTGCAAAAGGAAGTTTTGAAATAAAAATACTACTACCCCATTGTGGAAGAAAGCACTAAAATAGGAAATACCACAAGACACTCTACCACAAGAATAGTGTCACAAAAAGACATTCTACAACAAAAATAACACAAAAAAATTTGAAGATGTCTTCAAATTTAGGTGCAAGTACATAAGCAAATGCACTTCCATATGCAAATATAAATGCACAAGGAATTGCAAATTCACACATGAATTTTAGAGACAAGTCATCCATAAGTCATGGATGAACTTGTGATGGTGGCAAATCGATAAAACAAGGTACAATTCCTTGACAACAAAACATGAACTAATATCATTGTGAGGTGTTGGTGTTCATTGCTTGCAAACATGCATAATACAATATCAAATGCAATTTGTTGATCCAAGATTGTTCATGGTTATTGTTGTGTAATGCTTGGAGAGAATTCCTAAGAACTTTTTAAAAACAACCAAAAAAAAGTTTCCAATAAACAATGTCATGTGCCCTTATAAGTGGGATTCGTTGAATTCAAGTTTGAAAAAACTTGCATATTATCACAAAGGCACAAATAATCATACCTCTTTATGAGATTTTTCATTTTAATGAAGAAATGTTTCCATTTGCCTTGTTAATTCAACAAAGAGTACTATTATGACTTGATTGATTCCTTTCTAGGGGAAAAAATCATCATTATTCCTCTACATACCAAGGATGTAAATGCTAAAGGATAAAAAAACCTATAGCCCACCAAGGCAATAGAAAGATGATGAAAATGATTACATGCACTCATAGGACAATTAAGCAAATCCTCAAGATGTAATTACAAGTAGTCATGGCATTAGAGCTGCTAACAATCAAGGTGTGAGAAATGTTGACAATTGGGAAACAAAACTTGTAAACATAAAAGTAGTTAATAGTCATGGCATAAGAACTTTTAATGGTCCAAACATAAAAATTACAAGCAAAGTTGCTATAAGTCCAAGCACAAGAATAACAACTTACATGAACTTATTTAATCAAGAAATGGAGTCATTCCAATTGCCTATCATCAATCTTAGATCTGCAACAACAGTTGTATTTAGAAGCATTATAATTAAGAAAAAATGTAGCAACGATTTTGCCCTTATAATTGAGTCTATAAGTAAGAATAACAAGGTCATTGTTGATGTAATATGCAAAATCACCAATGTTTAGCTCAAGATTGAACATTATCATTTAAATTTTCAAAAACATGCACCTTCAAAAAACAATGTCGTTACCTCACTAATGTGACAAGAAAATACACAAGGTCGACCAAAAGATGGTGAATGTGCTTTCAAATTTGAAATATGACTATGTGTGATGCATTCATCAAGGAACTAACACACATGCATCTAGTTGTAGATTTATCTTCAAATGATATAGGTGGTGATTAAACTAGTGATGATCCGAATGATGAGAATGAAAAATAAAACATACAAGATGAAAACATGGTGTGATGCAAATTCCAAAAACACACAATTCGTAACAACTTGAATTGAAAGTTAGATTGCATATTACATTTCAATCCTCAATTGCACTACACACAACCAAGTCCATTCATGGTTGGGGTACCAAAAATGGGAAAAAAAACTTATGGACTTTTTAGAGCTACTATTTAATTAACATTTACATGAAACAAATTTAAGTGAGAAAAATTGAATAGTCCAATATAAAATAATTCATGTGTTGATGGTGATTTTTCACCATCATACATAATTGTGTATGAATATTTTAGTTTAATGCCAAAAATGCAAAAAACCTAGAAAATCCCAAAATAAGTTTCAATGGATAACCAAACATGTTTTTTGACATATTTATTTCCTTCACATGTGACCTACATCTAAAGCTAAACATTTTGAACCCATTGAACATAATTCTTTTATCAAACGATTTTTTTAAATGAGTCCTTTGCCTTGTAGCCCTTTCCTTCAAAATTTCAAGACTTTGAAAATTTTGAATGATTTGGTTTTTCATCAAGTTCATCCAATGAACATGTACTTTCATAGAAAGGGGCATTTTTTGTTGTACAAAAAATTTGAAGTCTATTGTATGATTTTATGCCTTCTTTTTTATATTTTTAAAAATATATAATTTAGACACTTAATGCCTTTAGTTTATAAGATGAACATTAACATAATATCCAAATTATTTTTGAATATTTTTATTAATTTAAAAAAATCATTTTATTTGTTGGCATACAACAATCCATTACAATTATAATCATGTAAAATAAACAAAAATCCAAAGTTGTCCTTTACAATCCTTTTTAGTTATACATTCCTTTTTGGTACCACAATCATGAATGGACCCAATGTCCAAATTACATTTCAATTTTGTATTGTATTCCACAAAATGCCATCTAGATTGTAATTCATAAAATGGTAGTTTGATGGCAATAACTACAATGTTAAAAGTCTTTTTCTTTTTGGATTCATCCCCCCCACCCCCCCCCTTTTATCCCCCATAATTTTCCCAAAACTATCATAATAATACAAGGCTAACTTCAACACATGCATGCCAAATAATTAATTAATTTTGAAGGTTTTGATGGAATATTCCAAAACATTTAGAAATATTTTTCACTTTTTTTTCAAAATTATTTTTTCCTTCAAAAAATCATTTTTGAATTTTCTTTAAAATAATTATTTGTGCCAAAGGTGCCAAAATATTACAATATTTTTTCACTTTGTGACATTTTGCTTTGATACCTTATTATGTTGACAACTTGGACATTAAGTGTATTATTTTTAAAAATGCTGAAATTTTCAAACAAAATCTTAAATAACAAAAATATGTGAAAAGAATTAATATTTTTTTAAAAATATTGGAATCAAAATGCTTAATGTAATTAATTATTTGACAAACATGTGTCAAAGTTCCCAATATATTACATTATTAAAATTATTTGTAAAGTCACCTTATCTAATGCACCCCCAAGCTCCTCGATGGACTCACTGCAAGTCCAAAAGTGAAAATAGCGGAAAAAAAAAGAGTTGGGGTGTATTCCTTAACTCATAACACTTCGGGGGGCGAAAGGGTGTGCTAAAGCTCTGAAATGGGACTAAGAGGATTAACAAGCACTTCAATTACTCATGTGGACTTGCAAAAACCAAACAACAAGTTGATTAATGCGTAGTTGGAACATTTTGGTGCACGGACAAACCACGAGCAAACACGGATTCACAAGACTCACCATGGCCTGGACTTGGGGGAAGCCACCACCTTCCCCCTTATAGTAAACTCTATGCCTGGCCATGGCACCAGCACCCAAATGTCATTTTGTTTTGGGACTCCCAAGTGGGAATCTTAAAATTCCCACAATTAGGACTCCCATGACTTTGGGGGTGCATAACTTTGTGTGCAGACCTCCTATGGAGATGAGGTCTCAAGCAAAATTGTAGCCCTCGTCGAGAAATTTCAAGCAGTATATTGTACATTACCTACACGCAAAGAAATCAAAGCAATTCCCAACTTTTAGTGGTCAGGAGTCAAATTGCCAATTTGACTCCCAGTGTTTCTTTTGGCCATAACTTGTGTTTTAGGTGTCCAAATGTGTAATGTGAGCCCATTTTAGATATCTAAGTTATAAAAGATTTTCAATGAAATATGGAACTCTACAATCCAATGGCTTTTGACCCTTGAAATTGTTTTTTGAAAATTTAAGAATCCATCAAGACTCCAATTCCCAAAGTGTGAGCTCACTTGGGAGTGTGAGGGTTCATTCTCTCACACTCTCCTACACTCCTAGGAGCATGAGGTGTGACTATCAAGCTTCCCTCTTGGCCTACAACATTGCAAGCCCTTACCTTAGTCACAAGCCCAAGGCTAGGGTTGTAACACTATCTTTGGGCTAAAATTTGAATCACTTTCTAATCCGTATTTCATCCCCAATTTTATTATAACTCAAAATGAGTGAAATTGGGTATCAATTTAAGATATTTGCAAGATCTTACTTTAATAATGTTTGATTTTATGAAAAATACCTATGAGCAGTAATGAAAACACATATAAAGCAAATTCAAATTTGGGGGTGAAATTCTCCTAAGGATCAGTTTAAGTGAGATGACTAGTTTGATCCCGCTCCCCTTTTATCCTATTTTTCCCATGTATATTGTTTCCATCTTGATTTCTCGTTTTGTCCCTAGTTTAATTCAGGGGAAATTAGGGCCCAAGTAGCCTTAATTCGAAATATTTTACCATAACTTTATTCACCTAGAATAAATCCCCTACTTTCCCAAAACAAAATGCTTAGGATGAGGCCATAGAAAAGTTGAAACTTCACAACATGGAAATATCTTTCATTTACAATGTGGGTTTTATTTATTATACAACATAAAGCAACATAGACCACAAAGGTGCAAGAGGGGGAATGTTCTCATGCATCTTACGCCTATAACTTGGATTGAAGTGATGTTGCACCTATTCCCATTATTAAAGAATATTTGTAATATCCCTCCTTTTTTCAAGGAGGAATATTCACAAATATGAGCTACCTTTCATATACATTAGAATTATTTTTGGGCTACTCTATATGATTTTTAAAATAAAATTATATTAGGTATTTGGCATAAAAAAGCTCACAAGTTTTTTGCAATACTTGTGCTAACAAATGTGGTACAATATATACCAAGATGCCCATTTTTCCTTTTATTGTTAACTTGGGTTCTACATTATTGTCCACTACCAGTGATATTCAACTTTTTTTTTCTTATCATGTTCCCATTTAGTTTTCAATATCTTCTTATTATTTGAATTCACATGCACTTTTCATGAGTTCACAACAAGGGTTTGATACCAAATTTACCAAATGAAATTCACGTTCATATTTCATCCATACCATTATTTATTTAAGCATGAAGTTTTGTGGGAACACCTAGTTCCACGTTTCTACCACATCCTATTTAAAGATTTCCCTTGACTTGAATAAATCTTTTCCTACTTTAGCATTGTACCCCATCAAATTTTTTTTCCCATTCCAACTCCATAACCCTAAATCAAAAGCTATATCTTCAAGTGTACCATAACAAAACTCAAATATTGCCCTACCTAGGCCTTGTTTTATACTTGTAATAAGGTGCTTAAGAGCTCCATCTATGTGCATTAGGGTTGCAGCAATTTGAACTACATTCCAAGTTTGTAAAACTACAATTTTTTTGGGAAACTCAAGTTTTGTAAGGAGATGACCCTCACAACATGTCTGAATTTTTTAGTTGTGTAAAAAATCAAACACAGATCATTATTAAGTTCTTCATACAAGCCCAACCATCCGTCTTCATTCACCTTGTGTGTGGGTGATTGATAAGTCCTAACTCTTAGTTTAATACAAAAACACATAAGAAACAAGTATTAAAATGATGAATAAACTATTGATTTCCAAATTTACTAACAATAATTTCACCAACAATCCTAACAAGTCTTCTACATGTAGGTATTCACTAAATCATATTTTGTAAACCTTAGTTCATTATAATTTATGTCACTTTAATTTCTATATGTTTTGCCACATAAATTCAGTGCTCTCAAAACATCCAAACTTGCAAAGAAAAGTGATACACAACCAAAATAAGGAGGAAAGGAAATGCTACCCCATTTTTCGCCAAACCCCCTTTGGAACAACAAGACTTTGAAAACTACCTCTTGTCCCAATCTAAATTAGTTGTCAAATTGCCAACTTGTCTAATATTAACGTACCTATTTATCTAGTCCCATTCTACCTACCTATCCAATCCTTATGTTTTTGATTTGTTCCTTTAACAATGATGATACTTCTATAATTCATTATGATGGATGATTATGTACTACATATGCATTTTTCCCCTTCATTGAAATGAAATATGAAAATGGCCGCCTCCTAAAAGTGGAATTATAATCAATGTCATGATTAAAAAATTTTAAAAATATGTCGACATTTCAAAAAGTAGAACACCTACTTCACTTTTTGAAATGCCTCTTTGTTGTTGATGCATGATTATAACACATAAGGTGTCCTCCATTTAATTTTTTGCAAAGTGCAAAGGTTTTGTTGTACTTTGGCAATTTAACACATGTATATCAAATAATTGATTAAATTTTAAATTCTCGTTTGGAAAAAATAATATTCTTGAAAATACAAACATTTTCCTTCACAATTTTTTTTGTTATTTAAAAAAAATCAACTTTCTTCAAAATAATGTAATTAATTTTGAAATTACCAAGGTGGTAGGGTATGTTTATGTTGGAATTGAAAAATAAATTTTTCATACAAATGAAAGAATATAAAAACCTTATGAAATTATTGAAATGTACCTTACCAACTTGGTTGGTGCCATGCAAAACTTGTAAGTTACCATGCAATCTCCTACCACATAAAGGATTTCAAAATACACCAAGAAATTTTTTTTGATTTGTTTTTGGTGTAAGCCACATTTCAATATCATTACTTCAACTTTTACATCAAACTATTTTGGCGTAAAGTGTTGGAAAAGATGTTAACCTTAAAGCATATCCACCAACACATTACACAACATGTTTTGGTTAAAAATTAGAAAAGATTTGCCCAACATGCATAATAAAATGGATGTGATTCAACATTTTTGCTCAATATGTTTATGTCAACAAAAGGCACAACACAATTTAACGCTTGTTATATTGGCCATATATATTGATTAGTCTAAATGGTTTGTTATTAGTAAGTTTTAGTATTTTATTTTTCTAGGTTCATGTTTATGGGTCATGTTTGGAATCAATAAATAAGTAATCATGGATGGAAGAAATATTGTTACAAGGCTAAATGTTGAATGTATATGGAATTACTTTTAATCTTTGAATTGAATAAGGGTTTGGAGGCTAGTTCACATTATTTAAACACATGGTCATTAATGTGAATGGCTTCATCTAGATAAGAATAAAGCCAAAGGTGGGATGTTATACATCTCCCCTATTGAACTTGATGAGGTCAAAATAATTTTCTTCATAGTTCTACATGTTTTGCATGGTTTTCCATTTCATGTCACATATCATGTTTTGTTTTGTAGAATCGAAACATCTAATTTTTTTGGTTCTAAGCTATTAATCACTAGAATTGAACCTAACATTTCATCATTGCATAACATAATCATTACCGATAGCCTAATTTCAACCAACTTATAAAGGTGCAAGGATTTTAAAGTAGGCCAATTTGTCATCCTTGTGTTTTTACTGAAAGTAGCCATAAAATAGATCTTGAGATAGAAAAATTTGAAATGTATTTTAGCTTAATGATCAATATGAAGATTTTAAAAAAAAACTATAGTATAATATTATTATTTTTTATGTTTTTAATATACATTTAAACAATTTTTGAATATGCAAGTGGGTAAAATAGATGTAATGAACTGTTTTCAATTAGATGGAGGTAGGATTTTAGTTTTTTTTTGGGGTAACTTCATGTTATTGATATAATAAAAATTATTAATTATTTCAAAATTTTGCATAATAAAGGTCATATTTTGCCAAATCTTTAATTTAAAAGTAAGTTCCAACACATTTTACTTGGCTAGTTTAATACCTATTTACTGCATTTTTTTTACACAATTTTTTTCAAAACTTGGTATGCAATTTATTATAAACTTACTAAAGTGCATGATGGTTTCATAATTTGAAAATGATTTGTTTATTATCTTACATTTATATAAAAAATCAAAGATTACAATGTCGATGGATATATTTTTTGCCTACTTTTGCATGTTTGTTTCCCACCACATTAGGGTTTTCCCATATTTTAAAATATTTAAAATATTGTACCTTAAACTCATGTTCGACATTTTTTGCTGTTTTTTTTTTGGGAAAAAAAAGGTTCAGCACTTGATTTTGTAATATTTTAAATTTTTACTTCTTTATTTTATTTGGCAAGATGAATGAAATGTCACAATTATTGAATCAGTTAAGTATACCTCCAATCTTGAAAAATGCATGTTCTTCAATGTTTTCTTTGTGTTTTTCTTTGTGTGCAAAGGGTAGGTACTTTCAAGTTTTGTAAATAGTTTTCATGTTGTAAATGAATGCTTCACTTGATTTTTATTTTCCAATTTGATAATAGATTCCTACAATGACATTATATTTTATTTATTATAGCCTTTCTTTTCATTTACACACATACTTGAACTTGCACACCTTTTTAAAATGTTTCCATAATGTAAAAATCATTGTACTTGCATCTTAGAGATACCATGTAGGTACATCCTAATGTAGATTTGAGATAGGTAGGTATCATGGATGTGTAAAGAAAATGGCAACAACCAAATAACAAAAAATGATAGATTATATGTTTTGTAGAGTGGACAAAGAGGAAAGGTTGTTAGCTATAACATAGGAAGTCCAACCCCTTTTGAAAGAATTATAATTGCATATTCAAGAGAAGGAAACAACACACCCACCTTTCAAGAGACATGTTGGAAGTCCATGGAAACCAATGCAAACAACATTGATTTCATAAAGGGAAATCAAGAAAGAGACCATTGATGATGCGAGCAATTCAAAATCAACAAAGAAAAGGAAAATAGGTGTTTACATAAATTGGTTTGCACCACACCTTTGGCCTTCAATTCTTGTAGCCATGAAAAAACATGGTGATCTCATAGGTGCACTCCAGTACTTGAAGACATTTCATAGAAAACTAGGAGAAGTTAGTGGTCCATATGAGAAGTCGAGTAAACAGTCTTTGTATGAGTGGTTCAGCCCAAAAGGGGAATTAAACCACATGTGAAAGTTGTTGTAGAGAAAGGGACAACTTCCATTGTTGTAGAAAAACACTTTTCAATTTTTGAAACAAAACCAAAATTGAAAGATGAATTGATTACCTTGTTGAAAAACATGTGTGTGTTGGACAAGGTCTTTATGCACCTATTGTACAACCAATTATTAGAGGGATTTTTGAAAGTAAAGCACTTGAATTCTTAAAGGGTTTTACAAAATGAAGAAACTTTAGTCTCTTTAAAGTGGACAAAAGATTTCATGAAATATCACTTGAATTGGTCTTATCGAGCAGCCACAACAGTTGCAAGGAAATTACCATCAACATGGGAGGCAGAAATGACATCCATGGCACATCAAGTTGAAATGTACAACATACCTCCATGCTTGGTTATCAACACAAATCAAATTGGAGTTCACCTTGTACCCACCAGAGTAGATCGAACATGGGAAAGAAAAGGAGCCAAACACATACAAGTTCTAGGGATAAAAGACAAAAGAGAAATTATAATAGTTTTATCATCTTTAGCAAATGGGTCAATGTTACCTTTATAAGTTGTGTTCCAAGGCACAACAAGTTAGGCCCTTCCACCCATGAATGAAAGAAGAAAAAATTGTCTCTCAAGTGGTTTTCATCCTACGTATAGCTCCAATCACTAATCTAATTTGGAAACAACTCAGGAGTTTGTTGAACACATCCTCATGCCCTACCGAAAAGTTCAAGTGGAGGAACTTGTTTTACTAGAAGATCAAAAGTTGGTTTGGTTAATTAACTGTTGGTCAATTCACAAAAGCAAAGAATTTTTGGATTGGATGAAGTTGAAGTATCAAAAAATGTGTGTCATTTTCATTCTAGCAAACTACATTGGCGTACTTCAACCCGTTGATGTCATCTTACAACGCCCGTTCAAACATGCATTCAAGAAATAATTTCATTCTTGGACCTGCTCAACAATCAAAAGCCAATTAGAAAAGGTGAGAACCCTAATATTGACTTTCAAATGTCAATTATGAAACCAAACCTATGTGCATGGTTGTTTCATGCATGGATTCATGTGAAAAACATGAATGAAATGATGTGCAAAGATTGAGAGAAAATAGGACTATTAAAGAGCTTCAACATGTAATTTCAACTTGAAGCTATGGAGGTCAATGCTATTACACCTCTCTTTTCAGTTACTTTTAATTCAGAATTTAAACAACACGAAAAGGAAGTACATGCCATAGATCTAAAAGATTCCATTTTTGAAATCATTTAGAATTGTTTGAACGTCCAGATTGTTGGTATTTGATCATAGGAAATTCAAGGTCATCCTCCTTAGATTTGAGCATGATAAATGGAATTTGACATGTGACAAAATCTGACCTTCATATATTAACATATAGGACCATGTGTTGGACAAGAGAATCATGATGGACCTATAAGTTGTGCACTTTTTGCTACTGTTGAAAAAATTGTTTTCATCATTGTCACTATATGTGTCCTTGTTGCCTTCATCATTTTCATGGGCTTCTGTTTCATTTGGTCTCTCATCAGCAACCAACTTTACTTTTATATTAACTACATTGATAGTGTGGAACATTATTAGTATTTGTTTGAAGAAAAATGGTTGTACTTGGCTGCACATGTACAAGTATACACCAATCAATAGATGACTATTGAAAATCGGTAGAAAAACAAAAAGACATTAGCTACCTTGCCCGAAAAATATGTCTATGTTGAAATTTGAATGTCACCTAAACAAAAAAACCTTAATTGTAAGGAAAATAACTTGTAAGGAAAAGTGCTTAAATGTTTCAAACGTTACAAAATATAACAAACAATGATATGGTACTTATAGGATTTTAAAAGGTTTGTATGGGGAATTTTCCACAACGAGGTAGTTTGAAATAATTGTAGGTCATGACTTGAAATAACTACTTCAAAACCCACCAATGGAAGGCCCATTCCAACATCACAATAGAGTACCTATCAACATATAACCCTCAAACCTCATTACAACTCCAATCAACAACTTTAAAATCATATGGTCTTGTGACATCCAGAACACTCTTGACAACCTTACATCAATCTTCCAACCAAAATAATCATGGTAAATAAAAATCCCTACCTTGTGATATCTTTGTACCAAGAAGCCAAGTATGAGTGAGTTGCATTTATTAGGGTTTGTATGACATCTGCAAGGAAAACAATAGAAGAAAGATCCAAATATAGCAATGCAAATTTTGTTGCCAACAAGGATTGGTAGGTGTAAGCCTGCTTAAACAATGAAGAGGCCCATTTGGTAGGAGAAAACCCATTTGAAGGAACTATCACATCTATTTGTTTTGATTCTTGCATCTTGTTTGAAAAAAACTTAATCCACTAGATTCAACCCATTATAGTTAGCACATAAAACTGACAATTTCAATCAAAAGTTTGATAACAATTGTTTGGACCAATTAAATATCTTGACAAATAAACAAGGGCATGACTGAGGGACAAAACATTTTATGATATAAGAATGAAGGTAATGCCATTAGCCATTAGAAAGGCTGCAATAATAACCTTCACATGCTTTACTTAAAAACCTCAATTTGCATACCTTATAAAAGTAAAGGCTTTTGGTAGCAAGAGTTATTGAGCTTATGTGCATACACTTGCTTCTAAGTACAATTATCGTCTCCATGTTCCATGACCCAAAACTTCCAATTCCATCATTTGTTGAGACCTCAACCTTAACCTTGACATTAATCACACATCCAAGTCTAATTATTTTTCATGATGATGATGTTTCAAATCTTTGAACACAAATTCCAGCAGGAACAACAACAACATTGCTTGCCAATAACATTACCCGTTGTCATTGTTGCACATGGACCACTTGCATGTTGCTGTTGTTGCACCCAATCATTTGAGGGTTTCATGTCATTCAAAGTTGCAACGTGTTTCAGCTAATGTTTTGGGGCTTCGAGATGAGAAAGAAGAGCTTTCTCCTCATTGTTATTCTACTGTTGCTAGGGTTTGGACTTTTGGAGGTTGTTGAAGTGGTGGCATTGTTATTGCTACAAGAGGGGTATCATCATTGTGGGCTCTTTTCAACCCTTCAACCTTGCCTATTGCTTCTTTAAATGCCACATAAACATAGTCATGAAACCTTTTCCTTCCTGATGATTTGAAGTATCTTAAGTGCCATGTTTGTTTATTAAATGGTGACACCACCACAATGGATGCATTTTCATTAGTTTAAAAACAAGGTGCAATTCATTATACTAAATCATTTATAAATTAAAAAAAAGAAGTTCATAACAATCTAATCATTTCACCTTGCTCAAAATGATCATTATAAGGTACATATGTAATTATCATGTTTCACTACAATTTGATATAATTCATTATTAATTTAAATAATACATTATAATAAATGAATTTCTTTTGTTAGTGTTGGGACATTGAATGTCTCAAGTATTCTACCCCACCATTTGAGGTTGTGTTTAAAGATGCCACGAGCCTTGCTTCCAAGAGAAGCTTATTAATTATTGGGGTTTAAACATTCAAGCAAGCAAAAATAAGTTTGGTGCTAAACGGAAGGGGGAAAAAACAACTTCCCAAGATATTGTGGAGGTTACACAAGATGTGACCATGTTGGATTATGAAGTCACAACCTCAAAGAGGGATTTTGTTGACGTCCATGAGGGGTCTAAAAGGAGGTGTTTTAGTAAATGTCTTGACTTGTTGCCAAAAAGTCATTGACCATCATCATCTTGGTGGGATTTGCTTATTGTTCCATTAGGGAGAGCATCAAGATTCCATGAATAGGTGATGCTTCTCTCATGGTCTTCCTTGGTGTCTTTGTGGATGAGAATTGGAAAGTGGCTTCCGGAGCATGCCATTTCTATAGATTACCCATGCAAAGTGAACATAAGAATATCCTAATATCTCAATTGTTTTTTTATCTCATGTTATTTTAGTTTATATAATTTTAAGTTATTTTACCTTGCATTCACTACTTGTTATACACATATTTTTCAAATGTTGCAAATGTTGTGTTTGGAGTTGACATTGAAAAATCTCAATATGTTTTACCACAAATGTAAACACATTTACAAAATTCTATAAATAAAAAAAATTGTAATACTTGTACCATTTTGACATAAATTAAATTATTTTTCGTGTTGCTGAAATTTTGAAAAAAAAATTCATTATTTATGCCAAAATTTTAATAAATTAAAAAGGTTCAACTATCGAGATTTGAATTACAAACCTCATAGATTTTCCTTCCATGACAATGACTTAAAACTGAAACAATCTAGACACACTAAACTACTCCATAACACTGAGAAAACCCTAATTATTATTTTCTATAATCATTACTTGCCCAAAATTCAAAATTAAAAAAACCAAGTCTCAAAGTTAAGATTTCAAATTTAAATATTTTTTCGACAATTTGTTGCCAAAATGGTAAAGATCCTACAATACATCTTTCCATTCCCAAAATATCCAACACTACTCTACATTTGGAAATCTAACACAATGCAATAAATAAATATATATGAAAAGTGCAAATGGAGAACTTGAACCCAACTTTCCACATACCAATTCTTTGATCTATTAGTATCTTTTTTTTCCCCTTGGGGTCATTACATCATTAGTGCGTAGTCACGCAGAGTGCATGGGTTTAAACCCTAAACACCTAAACCTATTGGAAACCATATTGTAACATAAAGAAAAATAAAATTGGTCCTCCTTGATAGTGTGAAGTGGCATGGAGCCCAAGTGAGGATGGGAGAATTTTGAAATTCCTTTTTTTTAAATAGTTTTTATCATAGTTCATGTTTATGACAACCATATGCATCAACATCATAGTTTTTCACAAGACCACCACCAATGCTCCGAAAAAGGAAATACAAACAAGAAATTACTCATGTATCTCCTAAACATAATTGCTTCCATAATCATACTTCATGACTATATACATGCTAACAAAAGATTTGCATTTTGAAACATTTGTCTTTTCTTAGAGAACATTGGTTGCAAAGTTTTCCGGAACGCTAACAAAGTCCTTAAAAAAGACAAATCCCTCAACTTGTAAACCACAAAGTCAACATTGAAAACCAAAGAAAAATGGCATAACACAATACCTCTGGAAATTACAGATGGGCCATCTTCAAACCTAGCCTCCTTACTACAATTTGTGATAGAGGATAGAGATCATGAACCTCCATCTGACAACCATATCTATTTATGCAGAGAATTAGATCTCCGCGTACTGTCTGTTACCTGTAAAAAGGCCATCTGTACTAGCACTATGTCATTGCTGCCATAAAGCCACTACCCTGTCTTGAACCACTTTCCTTACACCTTCAAACTCTTCATTTGTCAGCTTCATAACTTGTAATTGTTTCCTCATCCTGAGGAGGCAGGCATCCACCATAAATACTTATGAATTCCACGATGACATAATTCCTGAAATAAAAAAGGAAGCAAACAAACACCAGAAGCCTTCATCACTGCAAGGCACTGGGCAACCAAGACTTCTTGTTCACTCCCAATCCAGGTCCTTCCAGCAGCTCCCTTTCTTCTTCATGGTACTGCTCCACATTGTATACCAAAGCATTGAAAATGACTATAGAAAGGGGTGCTCATGATTAAGCTTAATTTAGAATCTGTTCTTCCAGATCCTGACAAAATCTGCTTGGATGGCAGATCCACTTGGAGGCAACTTTCTCTTCCAGACCCTAACTGACACCTATTAGTAAAGAGATGGTAAATCAATTCTGCCATCAAAGTCAAAGGGGATTCTTACCACCTGGAGGATGTGGAGCTGGAGGGCAAGAGCATGAGAGAGTTCCAAGGTGATGAGAGATGCCTTATTCCATGATCATCAACCCCTTCTTTATGTCTGTGTGTATACCATTTATTACTGGTAAATCCAATGGTGGTTTGCAAGTACTGCCTCACTCACTCCTGCAATGACCATGACATCTAGGCAAAAATCAGTCCAATTATGTATAAAAGACAAATGGAAGTTCATCAACAAACCACCAAATAGAGAACACTCATTTCACTTCAAGAGCAAAAATGGAAAGGGTATAAGGAGTTTGGAAATACCTTCAGCAGCCACCTCAACAGTAGGAAAAATGGGCCTCCCCTCTGTTCGTGCATGCTCTCACATCAGGTTCCAAAGACACCCATAGCCTTTTCCAATTGCCTGCATCTGTGTATTGACCAGAGAATGCTGTGTTGTTACAACACTATCAAACTGTGATTGGTGATAATGCCCTTACCAACATGCTCTATGTAACTACCCTATCCCAATATACAAACCAGTAGAACCAATAGACACCTAGCCATCACACTTGTGTATCTTGGTAGGTCAAGGCGTACTATTAAATTGCACTATGCAACATCTACTAACAGAATACATATGTGCAAAATCCATTTTCCTTTCTTTGCACAGAAGCCCATGTTATGATATATGATACAGAATTTAATCACAAACATCCCCAACTCCATTAAGTACATGCACACAGGAAGGCCTACAGTCCCATCACAAACACAGACACCATGCCAAACTTCCATGGTTGATCCAGTCCTGAAGCAAGTGCTCCAAATCCACTGATCAGAACTTTCATGATCACAAAGAAAATAGGTGCCCTCAACTCAAAGGCCTAAACAAGTAGCGCCAAACATACATTGGAACAAATGACCACTTATTATACTCATTGGCCTGTACATACGGATCGCTACCACTAATACTTTTCCACATACTCCATGTCTGCATTTCTATAACCTCCGATTAGACACTTAAAATGTGTGCCATCGGCCCAAGAACAATTCAAGAGGTGATCAATCTCAAATATGTCTCATTTCTCTAAGCCAAACTGGTGAAACATAAATTGGTTATGCTAATGTGTTCTTTCACCAACATAGAGGATTGAAAATGAAGAGAGCAGTGGATTCACTCCCAGAAATAAGGAATAGACCGCACACAATGGAAACAAACTCATAGGTGACTCTAAATACACAATGTGTCCAACAGATCAGTAAAGAAATCATTGTGAGCACCAGCTCCAGGAATAGATGTTCTTTTGGAGTTTTATCGATTAGTCCGAGCAGCAGCCCGAGCAGTTACACCATGGAGGAGCTTTGTAAAACCAATGTAACTTAGCCTTCCATCTGACTGCCGAACCCACTCATGAAATACTTGTCCTGGAACTGTTGATGCTAATCCCACCTCCTGCAAGTGCCCCTCAATGGTATTAGCCTACCAAATGTTGACTGCTTAGTCATTAAGAATTTTCTTACCATCAAAGACCACAAGGCTAAAAGAAGTTCTAACCAAAACTGAATTCCTCTGAATTGTCTGTCTTTCTGGCAAAGGTTCAACAAAGCAAGTTGTATCTCTTGCCATGTCATATTCAACAGTGAACAAATGATGCACACAACAAAATTTCCAGCAAGACACAAGAGCTTACCCGAGCAAGTTCTTCTACAGAAATAACTCGGTTGCCCTCTTTTTCAAAAATATCATATGCTGCACGTGCGTGTCGCTCCCATTTATCAGTTGCTTCCAATTGGTGCACACTAATAGCTGCTGCACAAAACTCTGGGAAGTCCATCTTTTTGAAGGACAGTGCATCCATCTGTGGCCATACAAGCTGTCTTAACAACAAAACATAAACCCTGGCAATGTGTCTGTATAGAAACACTCCTGTCTATCCATTTCACATGACTATGGTCTGATCCTCTAAATTCACATTAATTCTTGACCATAAATCTCAAGTCCTAAGCCCCAAACCACTGCACGTGAACTTACAAACCATGGACAACCATCATGAAATGAATCTGCAGCTCTCTGACTTGTGCAAAGGATTGAAAGTGAGTAAGAAACATACAGAGGATAAGATCTCGGTAACTCGAGATTCTTTCATTGCATCTGTTGCATTTTTAAGCAATGCCTGCTCCAACACAAATACTTGAGACAGAGTCAGTGGCCAACTCAAACACAGAACACAGGCAACAACAAGTTGGAGAACCCACTACCACGTACAGACAAAGAAACTGACACCAAGCCACAAGAGATCAAACTACACAAACAGGGACAATTACCACCCACAGATCTGCACTTTGTAGAAACCCTTAACAATGTCATTTGAAGAATGAACGTCTTCTGACCACTTCAGGGCCCTTGAGATGGGGAGAACTCATGTAACAAATGTAATCCTTGTATACCAATGATTTAGCAGAGTCACTAAACCATGTACAGAAAATCTGTCAGATTCCTAGTTGAGTAAAAATAGACATATTAATGACAGTCCTAGCTTAAGAATTCACATATTAACACTCAAAGGTCAAGAGAGCCAAAATGTGAAGGTAACAAGAGACCCACCACTTTGAAATTCTCAAAGGAGACACGACCAGATTTGTTGGGCTCCAAAAGCATGAATTGAGCTCGTAAATAAGACAGCTCATCCTCTGTCAAAGTTTTTGACAGTGCCTGCAGCACACTAACATACTTATTCAGTGATTTTCCTTTCCCATCTCAGATTTTACAGCAACTGTTATACAAAACCATATGTACTCCAAACAGTTAGATTGGATCAGAAAGGCAATCATCACCTTGAGCTGAGTCACATGAGACCCATCATAGGTCTGTCCAAACACAACTAACTAATTTTCCATGCAACTTGGCCAGCAGGTTACATACTTGAATGCAACATTTAAAAGGCTTATAAAATCAACCTGTTGCAAAATCCAAGGCAAGAAGAAAAAACTTGGGAGTTTACCTTCAGGGCAGCACGCTTCATGGCTGATGATTTCAAATATGAGCGCACAAGTCTATACACCAGTATGTCCAGGGGTATTTTCTGGTTCCCTCGAATCCATGGATGTGCTGCAATTCCCAAACAGAAATGCCACAAAGTACATTACTTGCTGCCAGCCCTAGTAACACAGACAAATATCTATTCAGTAGCTACTTTGACCACCAAATGCCACAGCAAGAGAAGATTCACTAGACTCCCAACATCACAAAAAAGTGGCATTGTATCAGATAAATCAAGATCAGCCACAAATAAACGGCAATCTACAAAAGAATAATTGCTCTCTAGAAGGGAAACAGATTTGCCCAAATTCCTGGCACCAAGGAGCTTAGTTACTTAGTCAAAGGATCCAGGACATATTCAATGGACAAATGCAACAATTATGAAACAGATTGCCCAAATTCCTGGCACAAAAGGAGTTTAGGTATTTAGGAAAAGGATCCACAACATATTAAATGGACAAATACAGCCATTATGACCAACTTTACAAAACTCAATTTCAAAATCCCAGACCGCATGACATTGGTCCAGATAATCCACACTTCCCAAACAACATCAAGTCACTCCCTTTGCATTTCCTGTATTAAACCTTGTTGGACTGTGTAGATATCTCAGTCAATCTGCCGCATTAACATCAAAAAAGAATGTGTTTCTATTCCCAATTATCTTTTTCTCCAATAGAGAGAAGGAATATTCTAGATTTTGTGAACAATGTGGAGTTGAATTCATCAATTCCAGAGTTCAAAGATATCAAATGGGATATTTGTTCGCATACTAATTGAAGTTGGTAATGGAGATACCTAGGGCTTGTGCAGCTGTCATACGCCGGCGAAGATCTTTGTTGAGTAGACGTTTCACAAAATCCTTCGCATGAGGGGATATAGAAGGCCAAGGGACCTCCTCAAAGCTAGGGTCAGCTCTTAGCACCGCACGAAAGATTCCTGACTCTGTGCGAGCCCAAAATGGGCGACTGCCACACAGGAGAATATAAGTGATCACTCCAATACTCCAGACATCTGCCT
>Ga0209208_10001851_pt1 | contig 30167 bp, 16 predicted proteins | sample S1TSphfallax_3_FD_187694 | JGI IMG/M metagenome (GOLD analysis project Ga0209208, IMG submission 187694) | Host-associated microbial communities from peat moss isolated from Minnesota, USA - S1T2_Fd - Sphagnum fallax MG (SPAdes) (version 2) | ecosystem: Host-associated > Plants > Peat moss >...
TTTGTGAGGAAGTTGGAACTTCAAAACTTATCCCATATTGTTTGTTCTTCATTCCTATTTTGAACACTATATAAACAAGGAGGTGTGGTCATCCAAATTCACATTAAGAAATTTGTGCACATGGAATAAACTAATAAAAAAGGTCAACTCAAAAAAAAAATTAAAATTATGCACATTTTTAAAGTGCATACCTTCCCAACCTACTTGTTTACCTAGCGAGGTAGGTACTTAGTTTGACCTACCCACCTAAGTTGACCTATGTACCTACTTATATGAGTAGGTATTTAACCTAGGAAAGTAAAACCTACCTATTTATTTTTTTAACCTAAATAGGTAGGTTGGTATGTAACCTAGGTTTGTAGGCACATATTTGTGTACCTACCTAGGTACCTACCAACTTAATATTAATATTTTAATATTTTTCTTTTTAATGCCACGTGGCATACTTACATTGGGCCACATGTCATAATATAAGATCATCCAAGTATTAGAATTGAACGTCCTAGATTATTTCAAAATAATATTAATAATATTTTAAATAATCAAATATTAAAACACATGGCAACACATCATTTGCCCTTAATTGTTACCAAAATAGTTGCATCTTAGTTGCATGTGACAATACGTATACAATGTAATCAAAAGATGAAATGTATTTGTTGACTTTTTTTTCATACAATACCTTTTGTCATTTGCGACTAATTTATCACATGCGACTTGTCTTAGGTGACTACATGGATTTTAGTTGCAAAATGTTTCTTGCGACTAAAATTTCATTACAAACATTAGTCGAAAATACACAGTTTTCTTTTAGTGATGAAAGTTGATAATCATTGAAACTATTCACACCTTTTTTCAATCCCACGTTGATCTACAATTGAAATTAGCAAAGGAAAAAAATATGTATAATAAGATTTCAAAAAATGAAGCAATAAAAAACTGACCAATGAAGATCCATGTTTATATGTCACCTTACATCATAGATGTAGTCATACTAACATGTACCAAAAGCAATTGTAACCCCTACTTAATTTTTTGAATTTTGGATTTTTTAAAAAAAGAATATTTTTTTATAGTATGTTATTGTGAATACATCATGTACATGTCATAAACATTTGGAATCAATTTAATGATGAAAAATACATATAAGGACTTTTAACCTCATGTAACCATTGTTTAAAAGTTGCAAAAAAATAACTTAAAAAAGTTTTGACATTGAAAGCACAATTTGAAAATACTTTTTAATGACATATTTTTGGATGCTTTTTAATATGCACCTTAACATAATAGTATTAAAAAAACTTTAAATATTTTAAATATTTTTTTGAAAGACATTAAAAAGACTTTAATAAGATTTTAAAAATAAAATAGTGTTTTAAGGGGACATGTGTGGCTCCTAATAGAGTGGTTGGAACCTCATACTATCCCAAATTTGACCCCTTGAAACACTAGTCCATTGTTTTTTTGGATTGTTAGGGATACTTGTAAATTTGAGCCACTCATTCTTGCACCTACCCATGGTGATTCTATAAATGGAAAAGTCTAAAATTCAAATAATTGTTTTACAATTTTTGAATGCACATAACCATGTACTTGTAAATGAGTGTGGTTTGATTTTATTGCAAGGCTACAACTACTATCTTCGTTTACTGGGCTTTCTAGTGGGGTGTAAAAAACATCATCTTCGCCCTTTTCTCCATCCCATGTAAACCTCTTGTCACCGAATCTACATCTGCTCAACAACTCCCAAACTACATTGTTACTATGACATTCCCTAATTGACCTATGTACATTAATAGCCTTCGTCAAACATTAACTGCAAGTGGTGGTCTTCACTAAACCCTAAACCCTAACAATAACATAAATTATATATCAAATGTATACAAATCAATTGTTGTATAAAACTAAAAAAAACCAAAAAACAACATTTTGAAAAACATTGCTTCTAGTTATGTTATACCTCATGAAGGGTAAGGGGTAGAAGCTGAAATCTCCAAGATGGGAGTCATAACTTTCCTTTAGGATTCTTACACAATGGTCCTCCCAAGTTCTTGCTTATTAAGCTCTTCTAAGAACGTAAGTTACTATGCGGTTTGTTGCACAAGTCCTTCTTGTTTTGCTATGCAAAAAACCCAACACTTTAATGTACCTCATGTAGATGAATACAAAAATGAAAAGGACCATCATCAACAACTATTGCAATCTCACGAAAACAAGAAGTTCATGAAAAAAAAAAAAAAAAAACCTTAGTTTGGCAAAATGAGAAAATATGTGTTTGAAATCACAAATTCTTACTAGTGATGAAATTGTTGGTGCTTATAGTTCATGAAAGTTCTTGCTTGCATCTTTTTCAAGCTTTTTTCTTTGTTTGTAAATCAATACATTGACCAAGAAATTCACACCTAAACTTTAATGCACACTACCAAATTGTAGACAACTTCAAAAGTAAGATGATAGAAGAAAAAAGAAACACTATTGGCATTAAGCTTTTCAGTGAGATTTTCCATAGCTTGTGCAAACCTGTGCAAAGTCGTGGAGTTTGTAACAATGAAGCCTACCTTAACATGATATAGTGGTTAGGTGATTCAACTAGGCATGGGGAATTTGTTTTGTGAAAAGTGGTTGTCATTTATTTAATTAATTTCTCACACATAAATCCCAAGCGGCATGCATACTTTTCAAATTTTTATTTTTTGTAATTTACTAGGAGTCCTAGCCAATCGTGGTAGGCCAGCTGGTATTATTATTTTTAAACAATGCTTGGAAAGGACTAGGGCCTTGGCACCCCTAGTTCCTTCTTTCATGTTTTCACCCTATAGGGCTATGGACATGCATTGTCAATATTAATAAGCAAGCATCAAGGGGATTAAAGAAAATTGTTGATGATTTGTGATGGTGGTTTGTGCATAAGCGGTCAAAAATGAATCAAAAAGAGAATGAAGACACCCCACTAGATGAAATTTTGTCCTTTGCAACCAAAAAATCTATGACTACAAGTCCTAAATGACTATATGTATGATTTTAGTCATAAACTATTATTTCAAATCATATGTATAAAAAATTATAGTCAGACATTAATGGGGAATGTGATTAGTAGATGATGAAGTGGAAACAAGATGGGGGATGTTAGTTTTCATCACTTTTATTTCATCTATATGGCATCCATGACTCATGACAAAGTGATGTGGATGTTCGATTGTCATTACAATGATTGAAAAATAATTATAAATCATTTGATATGAACATAGACAACCCTACCCCTACCCCCCACCTACTTCTGTAGCTACCTATTTATTTACCCACCCACCCATCTATCAACCTACCCACTTGCTTACCCACCAAACCACCAATTTATTTACCTACCCACCTCCCTACCACATACCCACCAACCCACCCACCCACCTACTTACCTACCTACCCTCCCACCTACCCACTCGCACATGACCCACCTACTTACCTACTACCTTCCCACCTACCCACCCGCACATGACCCACCTATTTACCTACCTACCTAGCCACCCATCCACCACCTACCTACTTATTTACTAACCATTTACCCACCCACCCACCCACCTACCTTCCTATTACCCACTTACCTACCTACACTCCCACCTACCCACCCACACATGACCCACCTACTTACCTACCTACCTAGCCACCCACTCACCATCCACTTACCTACCTACCCTTTATTTCCTATTTTTTATAACCTACCCACTTCCTACCTATCATCCTACCATTTGCTACCTACCTCATAGTCTTGTAATGATATGAAATAAACATGTGAAATAAAAAACTTGACCAAAATTGGACACCTTTTGATGTTGTAGTCCATAGGTAATGATTTTGTTTATTATTGTGAAGGTGAAGGGTTCAATTCTTAATACTTGCAACTTATGTGCATTCCTAAGGGGCTAGGGTAAGTAGACTAGACTAGGGTAGTTACATAGGTGGGTTACATAGGTTACGTAAGTTAGGTTAGGTAGGTTAAGCTACTACCTACATACCTTTTTTGACCTACCCAAACCTATTACCTACCTACCTATTAAAAATATTTTATGTATGCCAATCATATTTTAGTCATTCATTATATGACACTTCAACATTATATATGGTTTGTCTTCTATGATTTGTTGTTAATGACTATGAAATGAAAAGTGTCATGTCAAACATTAAATGACTACTTGTCCTTTGCTACTCGTTTGTTACAACTAAGGACCTTTAGTCATATACTGTCCAATATGATTACAAAATTAGTCATATATGGAGTCATATATTTAAAAATTTGTTCTAGTGCCCATATGTTTCAATAGTAATGGAATCAAGTCATTGTTTGTTATTCATTCAATGTATGATTGTGTCTTCTTTTAAATAGCCATCATTGTTGCATGTGTTGTCATCATTGATGTTCACTCGATATGCAAGTCGAGTTAGCAATGATGATGTCCATCAAGGTTCGAAAATTATCACTAGTGATAAAGATATCCATCCATTCTTAAGTGTGGTGAGGGAAAAGGTGGGAGACCTCCCTTTGAACATGTGCTCCACTCTCCAAAACAATAGTTGCAACAATTTTTCAAAGTGTATTGTGGGCTATTATACACTCACTCTCATAAGGGCACCGAAGTAAATGGGTATTTAGATTGTCAATGGAATGATCACATTGATACCATGAAAGATGGGCAACCATAAGATGTGGCAAGTTAAAATAGATATGTGATGTTGTAAAGAAGTGGATTGAGAATAAACAAAATGTTCAACAATAGGCTTAGTTATTTTTTGACTTCCCCCACTTCAAGACCTACCCCTAATCCCCATTGCCAACTTGTTCCAAGCAGTTGATAAATGAATTAAAGACCCTTCTATCTCTCCTTGTTTAAAAGCCTTTAGTTAATAGTCAACTTGCTTGGACTTTGGTCCTTTCTTTTTTTACCTTTACATCCTCCCTAGGTTTGGAATATGTATATAAATATGTCATACAAGATTTACATACTAAATTGCTCATCTAAATGAAAGAGAATCCAATTAGCTCAATATGATTCAAAATGAGATCATGTATTATAATAATTGTCATCTTGTGATGAGTATTGAAAATAGATGATCAAATAATGGAACAAGAAATCATAAATTATACACATTACATTATTTAAATTAACAAGACAAACTTGTGACTCTTTAGTACGTTATTCAAAAAAATTGACTCCTAAAAATAAAGCAATAGTCTAAAAAATGAAAAATGAAAGTAATACATCAAATATAAATACACATCCAACAGTAGCCATTAGAAACTTAAGCAAAAGCAAACCACAACCTTGGTGTGGATAAAAGACATGTACATTATCTGAAAATAAACAAAATCCCATTTGGATAGATAAGAAATGTTATTAGAAGTTTAAAGGGATACTATATAATCATTTAAACATTTTTTTATTTACAATTAGACTGTCCAACAAGATGTGGATGTTGCATTTTCCTACCTCCTTCATTTAAACAATTGAATGATGGTTGATATTTTATAATATAAGCCAGATGCCTGTATTGCAATATAAGGTTGTGCAATACTTTCATTCGAGGTTCCTTTTATATTGTCGTTGAATCGTTCAAAGTCAATTGAGTGAAGGATGTCAAAGTTTTGCAATGCCTACATGTGATGATGAAAGCAACCGGTCTTTTTGGTTGATAGGTTTAGTAGGTAGTAAGTAAGTAATTTCAACTAGGTTTGTATTTAGTAAGTAGTTAGTAGTAGATAGGGAGCTAGGTAGGTTAGTATGAAGAGGGAGGAAGAAAAGACTCATAAATATTTTTGAAAAGAAAGTTGAGTACCAGTAGGTAGAGCTTTAAATAGACTATAACTCAACTAATCAGGGGTGATTCGTGGGAGACAAGTACATGATGAAAAAAGTGACCTCATCCAGTGGACAGAATGGCCAACGAATGTGTTGATGGGTATTGGTCCATTCTGGCCATAATCTATGTCCTACCAACTCCATTATCTATGCCTTGACTCTTCGTCCAATCATAAATTTCAATCTTTAGCTGAATTTCAAATTATTGTAGTTCCTTGGCAACTTTGACAGATGTTTATCAATTAATTAATTAATTTGAAAATTAAAAATTTGACGAATAAAATGTTCCTGAAGATTCAGCATTTTCTTTTACAATTGTTTTTTTGAAAAAAAAATTAAGTGAAAAATTTCAACATTTCTGAAGATAATATAATTAGTGTTGAGGATGCCAAGGTACTATGGTATATCGTGTCCAGGGTTACTATTATTATAGTGATGTCGTCACATTGGTGATCATCCACAATGGGAATCACCCAAATTTGGCTAGAAGTTAGAGATGAAAGATGGAAAATTTAAGAATCTTGCTATATTTTGGGGACCTACCAGAATCTATTGTTGACCATGTATATTTCAGACTTTTTTACTCGAAATCTGGCATCTTTGGTGCATTTTTTTCACAAAAGTTATTTTTGTGAGTTGGATTCTTTTTGGTCACCAACTGGCTAAAATTGGCCAAAAATCACAAAACCCTCCTGCACATGTCATAGTCTTCATTTTTCCTTACATTCCAACATGCATTGGAAAATATTTAGACATATGAGAATGCATTATGTACAACCAATCAAATGCAATAACTTTGCTAAAACATAAGGCTAAGCTTATACTTTTAAAAATAAATTTATACTTATGTACTTAGAAAATCTAAGCCTCTCTAATATGAGAAAACACCCCCAGTTCTAGTTTAATTTTGAAAATAGACCAATTTTCCGGTTAGGTTCATAATTTGGACCTTAACTTATTGAAATTCAAGAACCATTGGTTTCAGTTTCTTTGACATTTCAAAAATCTTAAAGAGCTTATGATTTTCATGAAAGAACCAATAAGAAGAGGTGGTTTTCTGGCTGGTTATTTGAAGTCTTCATATAATTTAGAGAACTGTGATCACGAACCCTAAGAACTGCCCTAATAACCACCGGGGATCTGCTCCTGTTTTTAATACCTGCCCAATACTGGTCACAACTTGCATTTGAAAATATCATTGCAAGACATTTCGTATTTTCATATGTTAAAATTGATTTAAAAAAAGTTACATTGATCTCAACATTTGGGTAGTTTGAAGTATCAAATGGTGTAGGAACTGTAGAGTACTTTTTAATATTTTCCTTTGTTATTTTGTCTCCAATTTTCCATTCTGATGCAGAATGGGCATGTGTCAATTGATGGTCCTGTCCATGTGTGGAATAACCATTGGTCATTTGGATGACCCCTTCCGGTTTCAAAAGGAACATGGGCTAGGAACTTTTGAAATGCTTTCCACTTGGGGATGCTTCTTCCCTCAGGCCTCACTATGTTCCTAGACTGCAAGTTCCTCTGCCTCAAAGATAGTGAGGACCCTGGGAAGAAGCCTTTTAATATCCCTACCTGAGGGTTTCCATTGTCAGAATTGACCCCAAAAAGTTTGAGCCTAGTTCTTCCCCATTTCCAAGCCGTTGCAGTTTCACATTTTCTCAAATTCAAGAACCTTTGGGCCTGGTTCAAAATTGGGTTTGGCTCCATGTAAACATTACATGCTCTCTATGCTAGATATCGTATAAATAGAGACTTTTATATCAAATTAAATCTAGGTGTGGAGTTCAACAACTAATCAAAATTAATATTTAACTCTGAAGTTGAGTCTAGTTGTTACCTTTTCAACAAAAAGAAATCAACTTGTCTATTTATAGAACCTGCCTCTCTCTTTTCAAAGATGTTTTTTCATGGTTCCAGTTTCAGGTCTGGATCTAGCAAAAAGATTAGTTCCAAAGGTTAGTTTCAATGTCTGGTTTTAGAGCCGGTTCCAAAGCAAATGTGAGCTTGGGTCCTGGTCACAAAAAAACCTGGCCACAGTGAACCAGCACCCACCAGTGCACCATGAAGGTCAGGTTAACATTGAAAACCAGATACCCTCCCGACACTGGTTTCCATGGGCCTTTTGCTTTGGGTTACATATCCATACTCCATAAAGGAAACTTATTTCAAGTGCTTGTAACTTCAAGTGATTTTGAAAGCACTTTACCTGCCATTTTCTTCACGCAAACTCCCTTCATTACCATCCAAATTTCACCAATGATTTTTCTGACCTCTACACTTTTCTGCAAAATAAAGTTGTACCTCAAAAGAGTTGTCAGCCTATGTAATAAAAATATGCAAGTCACTGAGCTTTTCTATTGCAAGTACACATGGAGGACATCTGAGTGAACCAGGACACACAAACACACCACCATAGATGGATAGTGAGTGGACTGGACATGTTTTCCCAATGGGTTCTTGTGCCCCAGCTAACCTGCCCATAGCTGAAGGTTCTAAAAGGGTGCCAAAGGTTCTAAAATATCAAGCCTGAGTGCAATTGATACCATAAAACCTTTACCATTCCAACAATAATTAAATTATTTTCAGCAAATGCAGATTTTTTTCAAAATTGATTTGCCTGCAATGTCAAAAATTCTTAAAAGCAGGTTGCTACCTAGTGTACATGGTCATTTTGCTTATTCCAGATCTTCTACATGACCAGGTCTTTGAAAGTGCCTGTTATTCCAGGGAATTTTTAATTTTCATGCGAAAATGAATACTCACCAACAACATGCCAGAATGGTAAAGGTACTATGGTAGTGGCAGTCTAGAGGTATGAAATTCAAGTTTCCAGCTCATCACTGAAACCCAGGGTTTGCCAAACCAGATCACTCTGGCGAGGGAGCCTTATATTGAACTAGGGATTCAGATTTGGGGTCAAGTGTACGGGTACTATTTTGAGTGCTCTAAATGCATGAGACTTTCTCAGAGATGCATTTTTTTGAGGTATGGGAATCATAGAACTCATCCCCATGTTTAAGCATGCATGTCCTCTGAGCTCTCCTTTCAAAAACAGGTTCTGTTGTACTAACTTTTAGTTGGCAGCTGGCAATTGTGTGAAGATTCACCATTTTCTCAAACTGTGTACCCATGACTAGGAATTTGCAATTGGATTTCTACCAAGTCCATGGACTTTTGCCATAAACACCACTTGGATTAAAAGTGTGGAAAAAAGCAGCTGCTCCTCAAGTGAGAAAATCTTCATAGCTAGTTTCTTAAGGATCCTCTACATAGTTCAATTAGGGGAAACTTTCAAGTCAGGACAAGGTTTGCAAAATTATAGTAAGAGTTGGATCTTGCAAGGACTTTTCTGTCCATCATTTTGTTGGAATTAGTGAGCTGGTTTTTAGTACTTTTTTGGAGCACATGTTTAGTGTATGGTAAAAAGCCCTATGGTGTGAGGCCATTTGCCCTACAAAATAAGGGCGTGCAATGAGGCCTGCCCCACATTTTGAGGATGTCCCCTGTTGTCGGAGCTTTACCCATTTTGAAGTACACAATGAAAGTGATCATGAAAATAAACATACATAAATTACAATGTGTGTGTGGGGGGGTTGGTGGTGGAGGAAGGTTCTTACCCACGAGGAGCTTGTACTCACTGTGAAGCACACAATGAAAGTTATCGTGAAAATAAATGTACATAGATCACAATGCATAGGGAGGGGAAGGTTCTTATGGATGAATAGCTTTTACCCATTGTGAAGCACACAATGAAAGTTATCATGGAAAGAAACGTACGTAGATCACAATGCACAGGGAGGGGAAGGTTCTTACTGATGAAAAGCTTTTACCCATTCTAAAGCACATGATGAAAGTTATCATGAAAAGAAACTTACATAGATTGCAATGCAAATGAGAGGGGAACCTTCTTACACCGATTCTTTGAGACTGGGAAGGTTATCATAAACCTAAACATACGAAAATCATGCTGCATATGGATGCAGGGCCCTACATCTACTCCTTAAGAGTGAGAAGGATCTTACACCTACAAGATCTATAGACTTACTTATACTTGTAAGCATACAATCTCTTAAGGAGTAGCAATATTCCTCCTCTCTGCTATGAGGGATATTCATTGATGTAAGGTGCCCTCCAAATATACTCCGAAACATTTTATGTGTATTTAGTTGTTTAAAGTTCAATTGGTATCCGCAGGGTAAATAAAATGAACATATATCTTTTTAATTGAAAATTAAAATATAACCCTTTTACAACCCACCCGCAACCCCCCTTTTGACCCCTCTTCTTGTTTCAAAATAAATTCATTAAATTTCTTAGGACTGAGCACTGGGCCCACCAGTGCAGCTCAAGTATTGTTCACTGAGGACATGAAGTTTATTTGGTGGCTACTAGGTTTGCAGAATAAGATGCACCATGTACAACATTTGTAAGTCTTTACATGTGTTTTTAAGGTTCATAATTAGGATTAATTTTTGTTCAATTTTATGAGCTAGGTCGACTATCGATCATCCACAAGAGGACTTGGACAATTTTGGCTACAACTCATAGAGGAAAGTAGAAGTGAAGTGTACAGACTCTGGAAACCAAGCAAAATATAATAGGTACTTTCATAAGGAAATGAAAATAGAAAGTAATTGGTGGAATTTTTTTGGTCATTTGATATTGACCATTTGCATAAATATTGACTGTTCTTGATTAAACATAACATTTTGACATCATATTTTTTCACCATGAAAATTGCCACTAAAAAGCCTTTTGATTTTCAGTGTGGATAATGTTATTATCATTTCCAAAAGAGGATTGTCATATTGAGGGACATTATAAATGTCAATATAGTGAAAAAGAGGGATGGATGGATGGATTGCTAAGGTGGTTTTCCCAAGCTTTCAAAAAGAAAAGTGTTGAATTAAAAATTGTCATTACAATGAAGTCTAGTTTTTTAAAAACGATGAAAGACACTCATCCTTACTTTTGAGGAATGATCCTCACTTTGATGAATTTAAAGGATAACTCAAAATAGAGGATGAGTGAGTGCAATGATGATAATAAACAGGCCCAAAATGAGGATTATTTTAAGGATAACTTTATTATGTTTTCAACATTTTTGAAATGACTTGACATTCAAATTGAGTGGACTTGTTTCAATTTTCCCATTATGCTTCATGATGAAGTGATGAACTTATTAGTGTCTAGCAACATTTTCCAAATTCCAATGAATGTTGTGACTTGCAAATGGTTTACAAATCTAACATTGAAATATCTCACTACATGTAGAGTCTTCCTATCCCTCTTATATTTGGTTTTATTGTTTTGTTCACACCCACTTGTAATTTTCTAAGTTCCCCTCAAGGAGAGGTCCACCAATTATTTTTCCATAGCACATGCTCTATTTGGATAACTGGCCTTTCTATATGTAAGGTTCACTTTGTGCAGCCATGAGGTTGGATTTTCTCATACCATGCAGGTTTTAAGTCTATACCTACACATGATTCTATATATATGTATGGTGAAGGTGGAATTGAAACATGATATTAGGAAGCCATTTCACCAATGTCCACTCATGAATTCACATTCAATGTTTGAAGAAATTGAATACATTTGAATTGCTTTCTACCATTGTGGTTTCTGACATTCATCTAAGGGTCACAATAGTGTGTTCAAGCTTTCTACCAGTTCTAGGAACTTACATGTCTCCACCTACAATCACAGCTATAATCAAACACATATATCACATAATTGAGTTCTGTGCCTTGATTAGGTAGTAAGAATCTAATTAACTAACATAATCTTTAAATCCCATCATTTGGTACTAGACCATACTGACATTTGGTCCTGGTCTCTTTTATATCCAAACCCTTCAAACTATTGGTTTTGGACTCTCCTAAAGTTTTTGTGATTAATTCAATACATGTTAACTAACTGTATTGTGTTAAATCATTATTACTTGTTAAACAGCCAAATATTTTTGTGCAAACTAGCTGTTTTGCCAAATATGCCATCACCAAGATTCCTTTACTCTTTTTTTTAAAAAATTGCTGTAATTTTATAACTTTTTTTTACCTGATTCACAGGCTGAAACAAATGGCATACAAGTATCTTTTGCACTAATTATATTATTATTTTACAGAAATGTTGAAATCATTTTTTCAAGCAAACGTTTGTGAAGGAAGAAAATAAAAAATTGACTTAAATATTCAACAATAGCCAATTTTCGACATGGAATCTTCTGTAATGAATTCATTATTCAACAGACATGTGGTTGTTCAAAGCTGTACCTCAGAGGTGTAAAATTTGGTTTTATGTTGCAGCATCTTATAATTTATCATGTTTGTTTCAATTTTGTTGTGAATCTGAAGTTCATGAATGAGCACTTAGCTAAATTTCTTGCTCGGTTTGAAATCGATCAAAAGCAACTCGATCATCTGTGTTGAACTCCAACAGCTAGTGATGTGGGCAGGACGTGGTGTATCTCATGTGTTGAAATTGTGCTGAGAGTTTCCCTGCACTAATAATGATCCAACATTGAATTTAAAGAATGACAAATTGTGGGATATATAAACTAGCTGGCCACGGATGATCACTGCGTCATCAATCAGTGTGTACCTCTGAAAGTAAGCAGCTTTATTCTCGAGGGGCTATCCCAACAAGGTGGGAACATGAGTTTACGCCTCCTGGAATTTGTGTGTGTGTGTGTTTGTGTGTGGTCTTTTCACGTGCATGTGTATCTTGTATCCATGCTTTTGTGTCTAGTGGACCAACTGATCTCTTCTCCAAAGTGTTTTCACTCTAGATCAGCTGGTGCTTGAAATTTTCAGAGCACTTGTAAGCTAGCTGGATCATCTAGCTACGTCTTATTATTAATGATAAAGAGCTTCACCTAACTAACCTACGTTTTGACTACTGCTCCATGATCATCATCTCTGTTCAAAGATGACTATTCCACCAGCATCTAGCAGTTACTGATGCCATACATATTACATAGCAGCTCTGCAGAAGATTACCGGTCGGGTTGGAATATATATAAGTTGGGTTTCTATGAATTTTCTCTCTAGCTTACAATCCTGGCTTGGTCGTGTATTCCTTCAAATACCTCCAGCACATAATCTTCATCCATACCTTCTGAGCTAGGATAACCTGACACCGAGACTACATCTCCTGAAAGTGAATAATCCAAACCTGCAAATTTGGGACATGAAACAAACCATACGAAAATGATCAGCTCATCAGGTCATGATTACAACAAGGAGAAGAACTTTCATTCACGTCTTCATGAAGGTTATAGCTTATACATTGAAAGAACTTGACCATATGGGGATCTTGGCGCTAGCTAGCTAGCTAAGCTGGATCCGGAATGGCTAAGTAGAGTCTCTTACACCCTAGCTAGCTGGTCTGATCTGTCTACTAGCCTACTTGGTATTGACACGCTGCATTTAGGAACTCTGAGCACAAGGAGCTGTTGGATGATTCCCTTGCACGGGAAAATCACCGAACTTTACCTCCAAGAATAGACTACAAACGTAAGTAACAGGAAATTGTACAACACAGAGAGTTTTGCAACATTTGCAAGAAACCTCACAGGAAAAGTTCATCTAGAAAGGTTTATGTACAACTCTACCATATGACTACAAGAGGAAGTTCGGCCATGTTTCCTCAAGGCTGGAAAGCACCTATTGGGGAAAGACCAATTTTCCCTTTGACATTGGTTCTAAGAGGAATTTCTAAGACGGATAACTGAGAACTTTCCCACATGTCACAGAAGGAGTTGTACGAGAACTCCTTCTGTGATCCATGCATTGCAGCTCATATAGATCAACCAAGGATGCAAGAGGATTAATAATATTCTTATTATCGCGGAGGAAGGTTTGGAACTTACCCATGGATCTACATGCACTGCGCACTTTATCCCACATGCTTTGGCTTCTCGAAATCCCCGGTACATGGATTTTCACATCTATCTGCAGCGCGACAGCGTTACAAAGTACACACTATGTCAGAATAATATCGAACATATCTGCACTCAGAAATTGTTCTCAAAATAATTCAATTGTATGAATAAGGTTAATATTGTTGCAGATGTAATTGAAAGTGTTTCTTTCTCGTGTATATATATGTGTGGGACGTCATATGTAATTAGAACAGCTAGAATTTGGTATATTGCGGATGCTCACCGGGTCACTGGAAAGTTCTTCTCTGTCGAGGTATTGATTGCTTGAATCGTAAGCCCACCACTGTTGCAAACAAATCACAGAATCAACTGTTAGTTTATCAACCATGACTTGTGTTACTTGCTTGACCAGAAATCAATTTTGCTCGCAAATCGTTGCCTAAACTACCATGCATGACTGTGCTAGCAAAATGGTTTGTATTAGAATTTCCTGAACTTATTGCTATCAATATACATCCAGGTAACTAAATTAGGTGATTATAAGCGAGTCACAGTTGGAGCTGAATATTCACGTTATTTCGAGAAATCTAAAATTTGTTTCTAGGGACAATTTAACAAGCTGGAAATTTACGTCGTGATGTGAGGCCATCTTTTCAAATTCCGGGTTTTTACGCTAAGGACGTCGGTGTTGCGTGATTCAGCTCGTACTCAAGGTAATCTTTGATCTCTTTCGTAGAGCTCTCGAAATGTATAAGTGCTCGAATGTAAGAAAATACACCACCTGCCACACATGAGCACACATGATTCATTCGTCAAACTTTCTAGGATTCCCTGTGGGACCATTGATCAAGAAGAACTTGAATTTCCCCTGTGCAAAAATGAAGTGGTTTGTTTGACAATGGGAAAATTGGAATAAAACATTGAAATATTGCTCCGCACAGAGATAAACCGAATTATAATATAGCTACTAATTTCACAATACAAACTTGAATTGAGCTCAGCACTTGATCAATATGGGTGTAGACTTACGAGCTGCTGGTGGGTGCTGTCTATCTGTCTGTTGTGGAGATATAATTCAGTCGCGGTCCGTCCAGTACTTGACACAGTGTTACTGCAAGCAGCTCTGGTTAGAAACTCGAATCCAAAGCTGCTGCTTCCAGGGCACCAAGCTGCTGCGAGAGGTAAGAAGAATTTCAAGCTGCAAGGGAAAAAAAAATTGTTGCCGAATTCGATCACACTTTGATGAAGGAGTAGTAGTAGGCACAGAAAGCTTGGACACAAAGCTGTGAGCGAGAGGTAAGAAGAATTTGAAGCTGCAATTACGGCCAAGTACTGACAAATAATTCTCTCGCCGAATTTGAGAATACTTTAAAGGAGTGGACAGGCAGGAAGGGAGGCAGAGCAGAGCAACGCAGAGCAGTCAGGGAGGCGGCAGACGGCAGGCGGCAGGCAGGGAGATGTTGAGACGGATAAGTCTGCCGCAGCAGGCACCAAAAGCTGATGAGAATGATGAAGGTGGAATTTGTTCACGATAATTCTGGAAGAATAATATGCAGTCGTGGTCGAATGTGTTTGCTTCTGGTTAATTGCAGGGAGGAGATGAGAGATTTATAGAAGAGTGGCGCCTTTGGACTGTTCAGTATTAATTACTCCGTGGTTTCGGTGGAAAATACATCATAAGTGAACTTAGTAACGAACCCCTCAACTCAAAATTCCCAAACTCCAAAAATAACCAACCCAACCACATCGCCCCAGTCGGTAGGTTAGGTAAGCGGGTAAAGTTTTCCTCGCCCACCACCGCCGTCAGACCGCGTTGATAGGTGTCGATCTTATGATGATACCCGCCGGGGTGGTGGCTGGCTGGCGGGGGGGGGAGGGGAGACCCGGGGAAAGGGGGCGGGGCAAGAGGAGGAGAGGGTGAGAGGTCCCTCCATTTTCTAAAGGAAAGGGGTTTGAAAAGTCAAAGAGTTTTAAACCGTGATCCCGCGCCCCCACCAATGTAGCCAAGCCATTCCCTTTGAGACAAATTATCGCCGGCATTTGCTTTTACCGATTTAAAAATGTTAAGTTGAATTCCTTTCTCCGGCGCCCCCCCTGTACATTTACTTTCTAACCTCCTCTTGTCTTGTCTTCTCCTCTCGTCCAGTGTTGTCTATTTGTTACTCTCAGATTCTGCCCCTTCCAACTGGGGAGAGAGAGAAAGGGAGAGATCACAAAGACCGTGAGGAATTAGTAGACCCGAGAACTGCCCTGGAAATCAAACAACAAATTGCAAGTCTAAAATGAGTTACCTATAATAAATCTTTACTTGTAGATCTATTTTTACAAATTAGAACATGCGTGGCAATTCTTTGAGCCCACAAATGGAGGGAGAGGAGAGACCCACACAATTCACAGACACATGGAGATGGATCGATTGAGGATCCTTCAATTTATGATGCCTTTTAACATATATTATTCTTTGTATTTGTGTTGCAAAAAATTCCTTGCTGGGAAATCCCTCAATAAATGTTTCAAAATCTTAAGAGTGACGTGTTTTTAGGTTATCAGGTGACAGAGTTATGTCATTTTGACACTTCAAGGTTAAAACAGTTGGGCAAGCACTCATGCAGTGGTTTCTTTTGTCAATTGTTTGATATTGAAGGTTTGGGGGAAAAAAAATAGTACAATTAGTCTAATTTTCACTTTAAAAAAGGATTTTCCCCAAATTTATTAAGATATTAAAAAAATGATGGAATTTTTCTTTCTAAAAAACACTGCTCAATATGGTCAGAGCTTTTTTCTTTTTACCTTTCTTCCTCCAATTTTTTATTTACCAAAAGTGGTGTAGTTTTTTTTCCAATTAAAAAAATTTCTCAAAAGTTGTGAATCTTGGCTGAAAAAAATACTGTTTTTCAGTGAAAACACAAGTTTTGCAAGTTCTTTGAAAAAAAACATTTCTCAAAATAGCAAAAATGCACCCCAAAAAACAGAAAAAAGGTTACTAGGCCAGATACATTATCAGCAGTTAGTTTTAGACTCTCCTTGCCGTTTTTCAAGTCGGCAATTCAGCCCCAGGATTAAAATGAAAAGAAGGAAATTCTGATTTCTTTGGAGGAAAAATACAGGGAATTCCAGAGTGTTGGATTACCTTGCCGTAAATTTGCTGAAAAGCACAAATTATTAACTGCCTTTGGAAGGACACTTCTATATGCCTTTCTGGGTTTAAGGGGGATTATGTTCCAGATTAAAGAGGGCATTTCTTCTTGCCTTTCCCTTGGGAAGCTGGTATTCTTCCTTCTGATTGCTTATTATATTCACTGTTGCAAATTTTTAAGGGGGAACAGCAACCTGCCTCGCATGCACTTTCCAATGAGCTTATGACGAGCTCTGATCACAGCCAGCAAATAGAACCAGCCTGACTAGTTCCTGTTGCATGCCACATCATTATTCATGGTTTCAAGTTTCAACCATGGGCTCTCCAGATATGAAGAATTTTTCAGAAGCTTGGAGAACATGTTAGTTCAACTTATCCAGTGCTACCATGTGACGTCTGATAAATTCTTTCATTGCAGAGGACCGGTATTCTGTGGATAGATAGGAAATTTTATAACACCCTTCAACTCAGATGAACAGAAATATACTGACCTATCATCACACCCAGCATTGTTTTTCCCCGAAATTTCTCCAAAATGCAAAAAATAGAAGTCAGAAGGGAATATTTTGTCACACAAAATTTCTTTTCTGGAAAATTTGACTAACTTTCAATATATATATATATATTGGAATATTTTTCACCACATTTGAACTCTGATTTTAGTTTGCTAGCATTTTGAAAACTAGTTTGTGAACTCTAGTTTGACTGGACCCCTAAACCTCATCCAAGAGCAGAGTGTGTGGTCAGGAATTGGAGTTAAAAACTCCTGTTGTGGTGGTTGTGCGTCCCCCAGAGAAGAGAGAAAATTTGCCCCAGTTCACCGGAAAAAAAAAGCACTGGTCGTGATGCAACATCACAAAATTGAAAAAACATGTCAGTGATCGCACCACCAATAGTTCAACCTCTTGAAGTCAGTTGTTTCTAAACCCATTTTTTGTGATGGAAGAGCATCTCCAGCTGTGCTCTAGGATGTGACCCCGCGAAAATATTTTTCACATCCAAGTTTAGTTATGTACTCTTTTGCAACCCCACCCATAAAACTGAAACTGGGACAGCAAATAGGTGAGGGACTACTAAAAGCAAACCACCTGGACCAATCATTATGATGGGCCAATCAGAAACACTGAGCAGGAGTTAGATCATATTTATTACACTCTTTTCTGCAGGTGCACAGCGCTGCTGTGCCCTTTACTAGCCACGGCGACGTGTACAGGTATGTGGAGCCAAAACCATTTTCTTGAGCTAAACCGGCATATATTGAATTTTCGTCATCCAATTTTACTGTGGAGGATCACATACCGAGCACAGTTTGAGATGCTTTAATAACTATGTGATTCAGTTGATTTACAAATATTAAACCCTGTTCCACAATTAGACTTGAGAGACAGTGATCCAATAAGTTATTTAACTAATTTACCTTATAATGCCAAAATTATCTAACTACCTTCAATAAAAATATATATCTAGACCACCAACTGTTTTTTTGCTGGCTATATATAGCCAAAAAGTTATATTAAAAATGTGAAGTGATATGATTGAGTGCTTTTTGAGATTTTGAATAGTCAGATTTCTGGGCATGGTTCAAGTACATAGCCAAAAGTATAGTAAGATGTTATATTATTTTTTAATTTCATGTTTAGCTTGTAATCAAATTCAGCTAAATCTTCCTATGGATCATCACCACTTTCGCTATGTCACAAAATTAACATATTTAGCTTACAATCAAATTCAGCCAAATCTTCCTGCGGATCAATTGCCACTTTGACTACATCGCAAAATCGACATGATTTTCGAATTTTGACCTGAAAAATATGATTTCAACCTATACGAAGGAATTTTCGTGGAAAAGATGTCTCAAATTCAAAAAGTTTTGAAAAGGTAAATTGTTTAAAATCAAATCACCACATTCTTTTGATAAGTTCCGATAGGTAGCCAAGAATATTGAAGGATTCTGTTTGTTTACCTCCTTTCATATCTAGTATGTAGCCAAATTTAGCTAAATTATTTTCTGGATGATCACCACTTTGACTACATCACAAAATAATTCAGTAGAAGAAACCTTGATTATATAGCCCACCAACTTATTCGAATTTCCAACAGATTGTACAATAGTGTACAATCACGTACAGTTAACAAGAGCTTTTGTGAAAGAGAAGCCTTGCCGATGTCTGACTTTGGGAACATACCTCCAAAGTTGACATTGTTCACTCAACCTGTGGATTGAAATTCTTTCTCTTTGGAAGGTAATCTCTTGAACAACAGAACAAATCTCAACGAGAAATAGATCCTGATGTATTCCAGTTCTTGACCAGAATAGAATAAAATCTGTTCAACAACCACACGAACCAACATACCCGGAAATCAGAATCCATCCCCATTGACTTCCAACCCCAACAACACCCCTGGCAAGCAGACAAAATTTTCCAAACCCGAAAAAGTCCATGTATCCGCCCAACCCTCAAGTTGTCGGGCAGTTGATCAAACATTAAAAGCAAGTCCATTGGTAAGCCAATGTCCAAATGGCCTCTCTTTGCAGACTCGGTATGGTACATCCGACAGTTCTTTTGTGCCCCTGCCAATATTAGCCCAGGCTAAATATAGTAGTGACAAACAGCTTTGGAAATTAAATGTGGGTCGGGAGGAGAGCGGGGGAAGGGCGGTTTTTTTCTTTTGAAGTGTGTTATGTGGAGAGTGGACTTTCACCCATTCACTTTCCACTTGGACAATGGACAGTCCACTTTCCATGTAAGCTTTCTTTTGGGGGGAGGGGGAGTGCAGGGGGTCTCCAAAAGGGTTAGTACAAATATTTTGCTGTTTCTGATTGGTTAGTGATAATGATTTGCCCATGTGGTGGCATTTAAATAATCTCTCACCTAGGCCTTAAATTTGAAGCCTTCAATGTCACTCAGCCCTTCTAGTGAAGGGCAAAACATCCTGAGCCCTTATCCTTATATGTGAAAGGGACTTTGTAGTTGACAAGAATATGAGTAGATGTTCTTTGCACTGGATGAGTTTCATGTTCTAACATGCAAGATCAACGGTGGGGCCTGCCATCATTGCTAGTCTGAGAGCAAATATACATTGTATGGAAAGATGTGAAAGATCCTAAGGTCCTTGAAAATGTGCAATTATTAATAAACACCTTCTATGCTCCAAAGATATGTAACTTTTGGGAAATGGGTAGCTTTTCTATATGTATTTGTTTTTCAAAAGAGAAATAGATAAGAAGATAGGTAACTTTTGATGAGCCTTTAATGCTTAATAGCAAAAGTCCTTTTACAAACCAAGGCACTCATCCCCCCCTCCCCCAGAAAAACAAAAGTTCAAGCCAAAAGGTGGTTTTTCAAGCAAGTATGGCACTCTAGTTTTTGGAAAATGAACACAAACAGTGTGACACAAACAAGAATGTGACTCAAACGGGCGTGATTATAAAAGGGGTTTACTTTAATTGGCTTCACCCACTAACTAGCTAGAGGCCCAATGTATGCACCTAGTAACCCAAATCTATGTGGAATTTCCAATAAATAGACCATGTAAAAAGCTCTCCTCAAACCCTTAGATTGAAACCTCTCAAAAAAAATTCTGTAAAACATTTGAATATGCACTGGCCAAATCTGTTTGAAATCCTCTAGAAAATCATTTTCAGCTTATCAAGCATTTTGACAGTAATATATTTTCAAAAGAAGGTCATAAACCCAATATTATCCAGTTCTAGCTTTCCAAGAGAATCTCCAATCCCAGTTCCAACTTTTGAAATGTCTTGGGGGAGAACATTTGGTTCCAGTGCAAGGACTTGTTTTTAATTTGATATACCCCCTCAAGTGTAGTTCCAAACCCAGTGCTTCACATTTCCAAACTCCTAGTTCTCAATTTGCTTTTAAAAACAATGTTAATGTATAAGTGCCCCCAGTTTATAATGGGGGTATTGGCCCAGGTCAAAAATGGTGATGAACAGTTTTGGAAATAGAAATTTCATGCAGCCAATGGCAAGGCTCAGCATGCACTCAACATGCCTTGATTTTTTTTCTTTTAAGTTTTGGGTTTTGGGGGGGGTGGAGGGGAGGATTTTTTTTCATTTTTCCTTTGTTCTCAACATGTTCCCTTCAAGTTCCCAATGGGTTCCCATTATAGTCTCAATATGTTCCTTAGGTTCCCTATGTGTTCCTCAAGGGTGTTCCCAACAGCACCTTGCTTTAATCCCATATGTTGCATACCTGAAACATGTTCCAAAAGTAACAATTACATGCCTAAGCCTAAATCCCCTTCCCCACTCCCAAAAAATTATCATTTAAACAAACTTGTATGATTCAAACCTTTTCACAAACTAACAATCGAAGGGAAAAAAAAAAAATCTTAGAAACTTCGATATGAAACACGTCTACAATTTGAGTCATGGTCTTGTTCTAGTCAGATGCATGTTCTCAAGTCCGTGTCTGCTGCCCTTTTTGTTTTCTTTTTTCCCAAACTTTAGAACCCATCTGGGGACACAGAAGCAGCCTACAACTCCATATTGGGAAGACATTGCACATAACATACTTCTTTGTTATCATTTATGATAGACGAATTAAAAGTCTTGAAATTGTGTCGGGCACTTTCAGGGTCAGTCCCTTGAGTGTGAAGATTGGCTATTTCTGGATGAAGGTCACACGGGCCCTTCATGCCTAAGGCCAGCACTCACCTTTTAATGTCCAAGCCAAACAGATTAAATAGTCCATGTTGAATGTGATGAAACACACACACAGACTCCAAGAAGGTCCCAAATAGGGGGCTGTGAGTCATGGATGGCGCTGTTCATACAGCCCAGCTGCAATATCAAAGCAAAAAAAGGTTTTTTTCAATTGCATTTCTTTTGGTGGTCTGGTCAAATAATAAAATAAGTATTCCCATCTGGAACCTGCTCACCTTCATCAGCAGCGTCACATTCCCGATATATTGAATTCTACGAACTTGCCTAATTAACTAACTTGTCCAAAGGGGTTCAGTAGCTGTCAATAGGGCCAACTCAAGGAAGAGTTTCAGGCCCAAAGTTTGGACATCAATGTCTCAGGGTTGAAATACTAACAAGCGTCACTAACAAGCGTGGTCTGGGCTTCCTGAAATACTAACAAGCGTCACTAACAAGCGTGGTCTGGGCTTCCTGAAATACTAACAAGCGTCACTAACAAGCGTGGTCTGGGCTTCCTCTCCGTGTTGGTGGTCATCGCCCCCCTACCTGTAACACGGGTAAACACTGAATACCCTTTTAAACTAGTCAGAACAAGTACCCGGCCTACTTTCCTCCAAACTTTTGTTTGCAGAATATTAGTCAAACACCCCGCCCCCCGCCCCCCGCCCCCACAGAACTCTGCACAGGGTGCGGCACTGTTGGCTCCCCCTCCGTCCATCCATGTGTGTACAAGGTCCATGTGTGTACAAGGACAACTTGAGAACATGTCTGTCAAAAAATTACAAACTTGAATTTTAACAGCCCATTCCGAAAATTAAAAACATTTCAGAATCTTCCAAGAGATTCCTCCTTTTCCTTCACTAGAAATTGGGGTTTTCTAGGACAAAAAAAATTATTTTGAAAATTTCAGCATTTTTAAGAACTAATACAATTTGTGCAGAGGAAGCCGCCATAGTACCAAAAGGCAATTTGGCCAGCTTTTCGTTAAAGGTCCATCCTGACTCCTGGAGTTTAAAGTTTGTGCCGGCAACTCCGCGGGAGGAGTTTAAAGTTTGTGCCGGCAACTCCGCGGGAGGAGTTTAAAGTTTGTGCCGGCAACTCCGCGGGAGGAGTTTAAAGTTTGTGCCGGCAACTCCGCCGGCAACTCCGCGGGAGGCATGGATGTTTTTTCTCTTTCTGTGCAAGACTTTTTAGTGTAAGATCCAAGTCATCTGTAACTACCTTGTCTCCTCACGAGATCAGTTAAGGCATGGATGTTTTTTCTCTTGGAGTGCAAGACTTTTTAGCGTAAAACCCAAGTCATCTGTAACTACCTTGTCTCCTCACGAGATCAGTTAACTTCTTTAAATCTGCCGTTTCTTTTTCCGGTAACCGGACTGCTTTCGCCGTTTTTTTCTCCAGTAACCCATCTTTTAACTGAAATCAGAATTTGAATTTTCAGAAAAACTGGACACGGACTATGTATCTGGGTAGAAAAAAGTCAGTTACATACTCCATGTCCAGTTTTTTTGAAAATTCAAATTCTGATGTCGGTTTTGGGAAATCGGACTCAATTCCAATCCAGTTCTCTCAGTAGAAGAGAGCAGAAGAAGGGGCTGGTTAACTGTCAGTTTAGGGTTTTGCGAACCACACTCCATCCAGTTTTGGGTTTTTAGCCACCAAAGTGAGTACCTGACCCAACACTGGTTTTTACTACCTACCTAATGACAAGCTGTTCAATACCTACTTGCTATGCTTATGCTTACCTAGTAGCCATCTATTTTCCTACCTAGCTACCTACATCTAGGAACATTTTATCTTACAGAATGGGTTACCACAGTGAAACCAGATATCAACTCATTTGAGGTTCATCCATAACCAAGTCATCACAGCATCCAGGGCACTATTATAGTGTACTAGAATAATTCCTTTACAAAAAAGAGATAAAACTATATATCCCCCTTCACTTTAAAACGCAGGATTCAAGCTTCATAGTAGCCCCTTCACCCACCAAGGGTAACCCTGCCCGTATTAGTAGTTACACCTCTTTCAAACTTCAAAAATTGATCTTGGGCATCCACTCCCATTTTCCCCTTTTAAAAAGCCTTCATTTTTCCCTTCATTGGCTAATAAAATGTGAATGGTGACCTGTGTTGGTACAGAGAATGAATACTGTGAGAGGTTGAAGAAACAGGCTGTGTACCTCACCAAATAAGACATAAGGTTCATGGTGAACTTTGATGAAGTAATCAGTGCCCCATTTTATGGCATCCATACAGTATCCAGTGATATACTCCCAGATGTAAATCTAACTCCAAAAGCTCAAGATCTGAAGGCTCGGACACTGGTTTCTCCTAACAGTTACTTCCACACAAAATGGGGCAATGTGAGCAAAGCTTTAAAACATCACCCTAACTCAAGCTTTGAAGACCCCACAAGCTTTACCACACTGGCAGAGTGCTGAAGTGTTGTTTTCTTCGAGTGGACTCTATCCGCCATTAAGTTTAGGCAAGTTTCTAAGTATATTTCAGATAGTTTCATAAATGAGCAAATGTTTGTTTGAGTGATTTTTTAAAATTATGCTTTCAATTCTTTTGTTGAATTTCTGATATTTCATATAGACAATTGTGTGTGTGTTTCAGTATGTTTTTCAAAGAATAAATTATTTTCTGTTTTGTGTGTGTGTGTGTTTCTGTGTTTCTGTTCTCTAACTAAGTTTCAAATATTTCAGGAATATGCAATTGTGTTTGAGTGTTTTTTAAGGGAAAAAAAAACTTATTTTCTGTTTTCTGTTTTTCTTAATTCTGTTTTCTGTTCTCTGACTAAATTTCAGATATTTCATAAAATAGGTGAGTGTGTCTTTGAGACTTGAGTGTATTTGTCAAGAAAAAAAATTATATTTTCTGTTTTCTTTTTTTTAATTTCTGTTCTCTAGCTAAATTTTAGATATTTCATGAATAAGCAAATTGTATGTGTTATTTTAAGAGAATTTTTTATTTTCTGTCCACGGTTTTTTATTGTGTTTTATGTTCTCTAACAAAATTTTAAATGTTCCATGGGCCATGCAACTGTCTCTTTGAGTGTAATTTTAAAGAAATAAGATCATAATTTGTGATTCTTTTCTAGGCTTTCTTTTGTTAGAATTATTGTCACTTGTCAAATTCTAGTGATAATCGTAACATTGAAATTAGTTCAGGGGGACAACTTTAGAGTCAATAAGTTTTGTTACCAATTGTGTGTAGAAGTGTGGAGCCCAAGTAGTTCAATAGTGGTCATGACTATTGTTGTTCCATTTTATTTTTAAAAAGAACCTCCAATTTCTTGGTTTTGACATTGTAAAATTTATTTGCAAGTTCTTTGGGTGAAAGTTTAAGCACTAATGTTTCAGTTTCTAAATCTTTCAGTTTTAGTTTTAGTATGGATTTTTCAAATTCAAGAATTTTTGGGCTTGGTTCAAAAATTGAGTTCAATTTCATGTACACACTACACATTCCCCAATGCTAAAAATTATATGATCACAAAATTTTACAACAAATTAACATAACATTTTATATAAGTATTGAATCAACAACTAATTAAAATTAAAATTTAACTATAATCATAGTTGTGTTAGATGTAATCAATTTTGCAAAAAAATTAAGTAAATGACTTTTTTAATAAAAAAACTTAAATGATAGTAACTTACTATCCACATTCAAAAAGCATTCACAATCTAAAAATTATAAAATCTAAGAAATTTTAATATATTTTATACTTTTAAAACTATCTTATCACATGTAAGTGGGATATTGTTATAGACATGAAAAATCACAAAAACAAAGGCTAAAAGAAAAGTCTATATTTAATTTTCAAAAAAGGAACAAAACAAAATTATATGATTCAAAAATAAAAACACAAAAATTAAGAACAAGAACACAAGATATGCAAAACAAATGTGAAAACAAATATTTATTATGCTAACATATGCAAACATGAACATGAAAAAAATGTGACAAGGTTATGTTGTAAGATTGTGTTTAAGACTAGTGTTGACCAGACTAAAAGAAATGAAGGGTTTTACTTTTATTTATACCCTTTTAAGGACTTAGCTCAAGGAAACTTACAAGGAGGTTGTCAATGCCATGGAGTTCATCCATAACTTATAATAAACTTGTACCTAACTTTTAATTTAGTTTCAATTCATTTTTAGTTCATTTTTAATTAAGTCCAAATTGACTTCTAATTAATTTCTAGTTTGGAAATTAACTATTGGTTAACTCCCAGTTAACTATTGTTAATTTTAGTTGATTCCTAATTAAGTCCTGATTAATTTTCAATTAAGTTTTAGTTGACCCATAATTGATTTTCAATTAAAAAGGTTCTTAAGAAGTTTTTTTATTTGATGCACACATAAAAGCCTCCTTGGAAGTTCCTTGAACTAGGTTTCCAAAGGTGTATAAATAAAAGTAAAACCCCTCATTTTCTTTAAAATATTCAACACTAGTCTTAGGCACAATCTTACACCATAACCTTGTCATGTTCTTTTCATGTTCATGTTGCATATGTTAATATAATAAAGATATGTTTTCATGTTAATTTTACACATCTTGTGTTATTATTCTTATTTTTTGTGTTCATATTTTTTAATCACATAATCTTATCTTGTCACTTGTTTGAAAATTAGACTTAGACCTTTTTTTTAACCTTTGTTCTTATGATTCTTCTTGTTCTCGATAAAGGTTTTTATATGTGCATCAAATGAATTTTTTTTTTTAAAACCTTCCTAATTGAAAGTCAAGTATGAATTAACTAAAACTTAACTAAAAATAAATTAGAACTTAATTAAAAATTAATTGGGATTTAATTAAAGTTATTTGGGATTTAATTAGAATTAATTGGGACTTAACTAGAGTTATTTGGGATTTAATTAAAGTTAGCTAGAGTTATTTGGAATTTAATTAAAGTTAGCTAGAATTATTTGGGATTTAATTAAAGTTAATTGGGATTTAACTAAGATTTAATAGGAATTAATTAGGAGGTAATTCGAAATTGACTAAGAATTAACTAAGAGTTAATTCAAAGTTGACTAAAGGTTAACTAAGACTTAATTAAGACTTAACTAAAAATGAACTATGAGTTAACTATGAATTAATTGAAAATTAACTAAATTGAACTCGAACTAAACTAAAATTTAATTAAAATTTAACTCGAATTTAACTAAAAATTAATTAGGAGTTAATTAAAAATTATGGATGAACCTTATGGATGAATTTCATCCATTAAAAAATGGTGTGTAATGTTTGCATCTGTCACATCACTTCCCTTTTTGACAATGAGTTCCACAAGGTGTGGCCTTTGGTTTGCTTAAATATCATTGATGGAATTTTTTCACCTTTCCAATAACATTCATTAAATGATTAGTTAATTCCCAAGTGTGTTCATTCACATCATACTTGCAGTAATGTCTAAGGTATTGAAGTTGGTCATTTGATATTCGTGAATCAAAAACATCCTCCACTTCATATTCTTATTCACCATCGACTTCAATAAGTGGTGGTTCACCAATCCTTCTTGGGATAATTGATACATGGTAAGGTTCCAACAAGGAAACATGAAACATAGGATGGATTTTCATGGAGTTTGGAAGCTTGAAATGGAAGGCCACACCATTGATTTGTCTCATGATAATGATTAAAGGACTAAGTTTTTAGTAGTCCATTTTCTTTTATGGTCGAGTTGACTTGATGTTTTGTCATCGAAACCAAACTTGGTTGCTAACCTTGAAATTTGGTTATTTTTTACAATGTTCATCAGCATTTTCCTTGTATTACTTTTGCGCTTCGTCAAGGTGGGAAAGTTGGGCTCAAATGTTTGCCAACCACACAATTTGATCTTTAGTTATTGGGTTCACAATCTTGTTCACTCCTTGGATGTCAAACCTGGGGTGCAAACCATGATTGGCAAAGAAATGTGTTTGTTATGTCGAAAAATGAATGGTGTTATGTAAGCAAACTCTACCATAGAGAATAGGTCTAACCAAATATTTTGATGATAATTGGATGTGCAACATAAATATTGTTCCAAAACTTATTTAACCAATTTTGTTTGCCCATATTTTGGGGGTGGAAGGCTAGTAACAATTTCACCTTCACGCCTAATAGTTCAAAAAACCTCTTCCAAAATTTGGATGTAAATTGAAATTCACAATTAAAAATGATATCTTCAAGAAGACCATATGATATTGGAACACATGATTAAGAAATAACTTGGTTATTCTTTCACCAATTATTGATTTGTTGCATGGAATGAAATGAGCCATCTTTGTCAAGCAATCCACCACCACTAGGATGGAATCAAATGAATTGAAATGTGGCAAATCTATGATGAAGTCCTTGGAGATCAAAAACCATGGTGCAAAAGGAATGGGTAATGGTTGAAGGAATCCATGTGGGCGATGACGATGATTTTTTGTTCAAGTGCAAACATCGCTAGATCCAACAAACTCATTCACATTATTTTAGAGTTTTGGCCACCAATAATTTCAAAAAACCAACTCAATGGTCTTGTTAAATCAAAAGTGACTTACAACTAAATCATTGTGCCTAATTTGGAGAACTTGAAATCGAACAAAGCTATTGGGAACATACAAAAGAAAATTATGATATAACAAAACATCTAAAACTCAAACTTGGCATGATTACTAAAGAAATCTTAGATTTGATGTTGATTATTTATTTGGCTTTGGATGTCAACAACAAAAGGATATTTTTTCAAATCTTCCCAAATTTTATGAAAAAAGGTTTTATCATTAAGAGTTATCAATATTGTTCAAAGTTGAAAGTATTCATGCTTGAAAATGACATCACATTGTATTTGTAAATGATATCTCCTTCCTTAGGCATGAAGTACGAACAACAAGATAATGCATTTGATTTCCCTTATTGGCACCTAGGGCAATATGTGATGATGAACTAAAATTGAAACAAAGACAATGCCCATCAAACTTGATGTCAATTCAAAACACGAATTGTCATGAAATATTGTAAGTTATGGTTTGAATACATAATAGTTTCATGTTGAACTCTTTCAAACAAATGACAGGACTCATTGAAACCATCCACAATGGTAAGAAATTCCTTATGATAAATTTCATAGTTAATTTCAACAGGAAAGAATTTACAAAAACAAAAACTAATAGGATGAAGAAGATTATTTTCTCCAAGTTGTGAGAGTACGACGCCTAATGCAAAATTAGAAATGTCTATCTCCAAAACAAAAGGTTTTGCAAAATCTATATGAATCAAAAGTGGGACAAATGTGAAAAAAATTCAAAGTTTTGAAAGCATTTTCTACTTCCCCATGAAAAAGGTTGATCCTTCCGAGTCAAACAAGTAAAAGGAGCCACTATCGTAAAATAGTGGGTAATGAAACATCAATACAAGTTGGAAAATCCAAAAAAACATTAAACATCTCAAATAGAAACAAGGGTAGTCCAATCAACAATGGTTTAGGCCTTATGAAGGTCCATGCAAATGCCATCTCCAGAGATGATGTAGTCCAAGAAACTCATTTTAGATTGATGGAATTCACATTTCTCCAACTTGGCATTATGTCCAATTTCTCGAAGCTTCTCCAACACAAGACGTACATGGTGTTCATGATCTACCATGTTCTTGAGAAAATGAAAATGTCATCGATGTAACACACCACAAAATCATCCAAATATTCACAAAACACATCATTCATCGGGTGTTGGAAAATAGTAGGTGCATTGCTAAGGCCAAAGGGCATCACAAAATATTTGAAATGACCATAACATGTTCAAAATTTTGTCTTCCATTTGTCACCTTTTTTAATATGCACCAAGTTGTATGCCCCACGTAAATCAATCTTGGTATACACCTTGGTAGAATTTATTTGGTCCAACAATCCTAAAATTAGGGGTAGAGGATACCAATTCTTAATGGTGAGTCGATTCAATCCATGATAATTGACACAAATTCGCAAAAACTCGTCCTTCTTTTTGACAAATAGGATTGGGGCACTAGCTGAAGACTTAGAATATCAAACGAACCCCTTCTCAAGGTTTTCATCAATGTACTCACAAAAAGTTGGAATTTCATAGTGTGATAAGTTGTAAATCAACTCGAATAGAGGTTGTGTTCCTTCTTCAAGATTAATGGTGTAATCATATGGACGATGCTTTGGTAAGGTGTCAACGTTTTTCTTTCCAAACACATCCTTGAATTCTTTATATTGGGAGGGAGTTTCATGATGAAAAGATTTAATATCTAATGTGGGAAGAACATAGATCAAGAATGTATTTCCTTTCTTGGTAATTTGCATGAAAAATCTTATTCTAACAAACAAAGCTTTTGAGTTCTTGACATCTTGGGCATTCCCCAAATACTGGTCACATTCAGAAAACTTAGTACATAATTCATCTAGGTGGTAGTCTTCACTTTCACTAATGATGTTTTTAGATGTAATTTTTTCAAATTTTGATGCTACTTTCTAAGGTACATCAAAATGAAAACTCTCTGTACATTAATCCATTCGAGGGTTATGCAAAATCAATCATGATAACCCAATGACAATAAAGTCTATTGGGGATGAAATTTCATTAAAGGTCACCTTGCTTGATGTGTCCTAATCATAATATTTAAA
>Ga0209208_10001852_pt1 | contig 30163 bp, 18 predicted proteins | sample S1TSphfallax_3_FD_187694 | JGI IMG/M metagenome (GOLD analysis project Ga0209208, IMG submission 187694) | Host-associated microbial communities from peat moss isolated from Minnesota, USA - S1T2_Fd - Sphagnum fallax MG (SPAdes) (version 2) | ecosystem: Host-associated > Plants > Peat moss >...
TTACTTAGAATTTGAAGTGCCAAAATCTCTTGAAACATATGAGAAATTGTGTACCTTATTACACATTCTTGGAGGACCAGAGGGTTTGTTGATGAGATTTCTTCCCAAGTCCATATTTGCATTGAGAAAGTTGCCCTTAAGTTGGATGTATGAATGAGTGACGACTCGTAAGTGGTTGTTTCAGCAACGTCAATTTCAAAAAAAGTATTATGTTTGTAAAGGAGTTTGAAATTAAAGTTTATATGGATTATATGGCTGTGAAGAGGTGCAATGACAATACACAACCCTAGTTCAGGTAGAAGCTCAAACACTTCCAAACGCAGTGGTCAATAATAATAATGTCACATTAAAAGTTGGCATCGAATATAATAAGTTTTCCACATGTCCAGGTGGTTGGTCAAGGGGATATTGATTCTTATCATGGGTTACATTGGTGGCCATTTATTTTTCTATAGAGGATATAAAACATTACTACGATTTGTACTGTGAACCGATAACGGGACCCAGATGCTATGCAATCAATTGGTAAGCACCATATTCGAATTTCAAGTAGTCTCATTAACAAATGAAACCATTATTGTTAGGCTAGTCTGTGTATTGATAATTCGGATTTTCTTGAAATTGATTCATTCCCTTCTTCTTTGATATCATGTTTCTTTGGGTTTCCACCTAGCCTACTACTCTCCTTAATTGCCGACAAGAATCTATTTCCCAGAATAAAGAAATGAAAGGAAAGAAGCTTACAGCAACATCAACACTGCAATCTGTTTTATTATACCTTCTCAAAGCTCTCAAAAGTGAAAGTATTGTTTTCTTAAGTGTAGAACTGGATGTTAGATTATTGGATAAGTGCGGTCAAGGCTTGAGACTTGAAGGATTTTTAAATTACATCTTTTGTGGTCATAAATTAGTACTAGAACTAGACCCCCCCCATTGACGGACAATAAGATTTCAATTTTAAAGAGAGCTTTCAAGTTCCAAGTTCCAACCCCATAACTCCTTGCAAAATATTCTCCAATAGCTTGACAAATGATGTTGTAATAATGTTGTAATCACTTGTTGGTTTATAAGGTCTTGTTCCCTTTAGAGCTATTCCAACGTCTACCAACTAGTTTTACAAATATCCATTACATAACTTGTTGGTGAGTAGGTTCTCCTTCAACCGTGTACAAGACTTCAATTAAAAATAACAAAGTGCACAAGTAAGCAAGACACAAAACACCTCCCAATAGCTCAAGCTTATATTTTTGTGCCTTTTGTGGTTCTGCATAAGATTGTGCTGCACAATTTCACTTCTTCCACATGTTCCCAAAAACATTCATTAATTTCATTTAATTTTTTTTTGTTATCTCATGCATCAATTTTGAACTAGCATCACAAATGAAAATGACAGTACCAACCATCAACATAATTTTCACCATTAAATTATGACTGCTCCTATTTTATGATGAGCCAAACCATTTTCATGACCCAAGCCGGTATAGATATTTTGACTTTTCTTCATCCAATTGTACTGTGCAAATCACATACTAAGCACCTCTGGAGATGCTCTTACACATTGAACTACTAACTTAGCTCACTCAAAATAACTGAGAAAACAAATTCAAATCACCAAATCCAGCATTCCATTGGCTTGAAAAAAAAATCTTCAGACCTACCCACAACCCTATCATACTGAACATTGAAAATAATGATCCACCTTTATCATTTCCATTGGTCCTTTTGAAGTCTCAAAAACTTACCAAACCTTGTTACACATTTTATTGTCAGTTCACTCAAGATAACTAAAAAAATTCAGACCACCAAATTCAGCAATTTTATGGTTGAAACATTTTTTCTTCATACCTACACAAGCTTATTCAACACCCTCCCTAGGTTAGTAAACTAATACTATGACCAGTGTGTGCTGTATATAGACGGGTTAAAAAATCAACGCAATCTGTTCTTCAAAGGCTGGAATGTTTTTAGTTTTGTACATGGATTTGGTCTCTCCCAGTCTCTCGGTCCCCTGTCAGTCATGGTTCTCTTGTATGACCAATTTTAACCCTTCAATGGCATAAACCCTAAACCCTAAATAGTCCAACTTTTGGTTTTCAAAGGGTCCCACTTTGAAAGAAGAACCAGCCCTTACAAACCTCCAGAAAAGCCATGTCAAATGTTGGATTTTGGAAAATCCAACTTGGTAGAGTTGTAGATGACTTCAAGTGGGATTTTTCTGTTAAAACAAGAAACTTACAACAGATGACTAAAAGATCAATGTGTCGGCCTGAGACTGGGATTCTTGCTGGAGTGGGACACAAAAATGAGAGGGGGACTTGGTTGAGATATGGAAAATCCCAATTGTTTGGGGTGGGGGAAGGGTGGGCCCCTTGTGACAAAGAAGTCACAGTTGTCAGTCATAGGCCATACCTACCAAAACCCCCTCCCAAAAATGGGCAGTTCCTACAACAATGTTCTACAACTTTTTTTTAATGTGTCTAATGCTCAAGCCTGATTGAATGTAGGGTTGTTTCATCAATTTTGGTTTGTTCTTAAAATGATCATTTTGTGTTGATGCCAAAGAAATCATGCATAGAGTTTTGCACACAAAGAGGTTCACATAAAAAATTTCACACAATGAAAAGAAAGAAAACCTTGCACATAAAGAGCTCACATATTAAGTCTTTGCACATAGAAAACATACACATAAAATGTTTATGCTTTCATGATTCTCATCATTGAACCTTAAATTTTATACAACATGAGATGAAGAAAATGAAATAAAACATCAATCAACTACCCATGGCCATGACTTGAAATGGACATTTGTAACCCCCCACAAACAAGCCAAAGAACTCCAAAAATTCAAAGAACCAATCCTAGTGAGACAAAATATTGACAAGGACAATTTTTTTATAAATCTCCTCACCTAATCCACCCTTGTGTCACGGCATTGAATTTAAAGTTGATTTTTGCATAGGACATACATAAACACTGGAATTAAAGAATTGGACACATGTTTGTACCAAAATTGGAATCTAGAATTGTCATCTTGAAATTGGTTGATGATGGCAAACATGTGTCAACATTGTTCACTACAAAGACCAAATTCATGCCAACAGCCAAGTGACACCACAATTTTGCGAGTTCCTCTTATTGACACAATTGCAATCACTCTCATGATTCTACCAAACTTAAAGCAATCTTACATATGGTGAAGATTGTTAAGGCTAACTAGTCTTCAAAAATCTTTGCCTTCTTCAAAGTCATTACAACCATGTTCATGATCACTTTCACTTGCATGTGCTCAACATAATCCTTCAACACCTTTGTCTTCTAATCTTCCTTTGCAACTTTATCAACTTGCAAGTGCTTTTCACCACCATCACTCAAGGATTCCACAATTTCTTATTCCTCAAATTCCTCCATTATACTAGTCACTAGATTTTGCACCTTATGGGAAGGAAGGCTTCTCTTTCAATCAATTCTTACATCAACCAATTTGGGCATGGATGACCAACAATGAATGTATGTAAAAGAAGCTTTGGGTGCTTGAGCTTTTAGAAGTCCAAGGCTTTTATAAATGTTTCAGACTCATTCAAAATAAGCATGGAACCATAACATGCAATGAATTTTCTATGTCAAATGCTTAATAATAATACCTCATTTTGTCTCTAGACTTCATGCAAGACAATGCCCATAAACTTGTTGCTTGTACTTCACATAATGTAACTAAAATTGAATTGAATTATACTTGCACTAATATCCACTCACACACCTACTCCAATTTGTTTCAATATTCCAACATGTGGAGCTAAAATTTTCACAAACGTATTCAATACAAATCAAACATTCACCATAGTCTAAACTATGAACATTGTTATAATAGCATACAACTAATCATTTCTACCTTGCTGATTACACGTGGTTCGGCAAAATATGGTCAACACATTGTTGATTCAAAATCACATTGCCTTATTAAAATCTAATATGTTTCATTTCACATACAATTAGATCACCATATCTATCTATTATGTGTCATGAACCCACCATACTAAGCATGTGTCATTAATGTCATTCAAAATAAACTAGTGGGTGCTCGTGACCTTCGGCCACCTTGGTTCATGTTTTAGAAACTTTTAACTTTTTTTATTTTATTTTTATGTATTTTTTATTTTTATTATTGTTTTATATATATTTTTATTTGGATGCAAGTTTGAAGTTTGGAGAAAGAAGACACACCTCATTTTTTTTCAAGTAAGGTTTTTCTTATTTTTTACTCTTTATTTGGTTTTTTCATTTTTGGAAATTTTTTCTTTAAATTTTTTTTTATTGTATTTCCCTTTCCTTGTTTCATTTGTTTCCATTCCTTTTTTATAGTTTTTTATTTGTTTCATGTTTTTATTTTTTCTATTCTTATTTTGTCTATCTTCATTTTTATGTATTTATTTATTTATTTTTAAAAAAAGATTATAGTTTTTTTAATATGTTCTATAATGAAAATAATTGTATTTTTGTTTGATTAGATGCAGGTCCCCCCTTGCCCCTGCCCTCCCCTGCCTCCCCCCCTGCCCTGCCCCGCCCGGTCCTTCCCCGCCCGTGCCCCCCCCTGCTGGCCCCCCTCGCCCCGTGCTTCATCGGGCTCTCCCTTCTCCCACCCCCCAAAACACTCCACAGGGAACGGGAGCCAATGGGATTACGCCAGAGAGATAATGAAAGTGAAATGACGTCAGAGAAAAAGAAATAAGTAAAAGATAAGTAAAAGACGGACAGACACACACACACGCCATGTTGTAATTATCATTACTTATGGCCATCTTTTAGTTCTAGTCTAATGGATAAAACATCACTATCTACTTCTTATTACACACACAACAATCCAAAAGGCAAAAAGGAAATAGGATTGATTACATTGAAAATTTATTAATTTCTATATATGTTATGTGGACTATAGCAAAACAATGAACATGTCTTACTAATCTATCACAAGTCAGCCTCCATAACTTGAAGCAAGGTCCCACATCATTTCCAAAAATGAAATCACCCATATTGGTTGAAATGACCAACATTGAATGCAATAGTGTTTACATGGGTTAACCTACAAATTGGCAAGTAAAAACCCAATACATTTTGAAATAATATGCACTTAGGTAGAAAATTTGAGTGATCAATGATGTCAATTTCTATAATTATGAATTTCATTTGCACCACCCAAAGGTTGAGATTTAAGTTGAAGTTCAAAGGTTCAAAGTTTGCCATAGTATAAATTTCAAATGAAAATGACTGAATCAAAAATTTAGTTGCTTTTGTCACCACATGGCATCTTAATTAATATCCAATTAAATTCATTTTCCCAATTTGGAGAATTTGGGATTTTAAATCTCCCCCAAAATATTGTTTTGAAAAATTAGAAAAAGGTCTCTGAACCCTTCCTCCACACTTTACTAGGCACCTAAGTAATTTTACTAATTACCACATAGGTATTAGGTATAGATAAATTTAGAAAGTGTGGGCAGAAGTTAATTATTTTTTATTATTCTCCCTCCACTCAATCGTACCGTTGATTTGCGTCGTCAAGTCTATGCAGGCCCTAGATTCCGAGATATTTAGATTTCGTCAACTGCTAATTTCCCATTGGTTCAGTGACCAGAGAAAATCACAGTCGCAGACCCGTAAGAATAGGAACGGATCAGATGCGTTGAAAATACAAACCCCACGATCTGGACATCGATGGCTTCAAACTAGCGGTATTTACAACAAGCGTAAAATCCTGACCGTCGGTCGGAACCCGTTCCAGCTGATGAACTGCCGTCGATGAGAGCCCATCCGGCGGCTGAAAATTAGCACCCTGTCGGACCCTGCATGCGGCAGGCGAGCGCGCAAAGCGGGCTCACTTTGGGACGACGGAGGAGGAGGAGGGGGGAAGCGCAGTGCAGTCCGCACACGAGCTTTCAGAGCTCCGGCGATGTCAAGCGCGGTCACTTTAGAAATCTTACTTACTCTAGAGGAGAGAATAACAAAACATCATGAAGATTGTGATCAGAAATTTCTAGTGGAATGCGCCATTTTATTTTTCCTCGCAAGAATCGTCTACAGTTCAGCATTGTTGTTGTGCTTGCAGTTGTCCATTTTGGGGTCTAGAGACCGACGACTACTTTGCAAATGGTTATTGGCGAGTTCGTTATGGATGATGTTATGACGAAGAGCCTAAGTTCCTGTGGTGATGTTGAGGACTGTAGTAATGCTGTAGCAGCAGGAGCGATTCTTTCGGCGGATGATGAGAATTACATGAGTTTATACAACCTGCACGGATTCCAACGTGACGATAATGCTAAGCTGCTGGATCTGCATGGGTTTCCTCCGCTTGACATAGCGTGTACGAACAGCTTCGGTGCGTTTCATGAAGCTTGGCGCGGGACGGATGAGTTGTGGGAATTAGGAGGACTGCCTCTTGATCACACCTTCAGTGGATTCATGACAATTCCAGACGAGAGTATAGATGGTGGCCATGCTGATCACAGCATCATGATGAGCAGTCCAGATCATGAACAGCCACCATATTGCGCTGATCTGATAGGAAGTGATCAGCTACATTGCGAGTATATGGAGATTAAAGAGAATTGTTGGATTCCCGATCAGTCCACACCTGCAACCTGCGACGCAGCAATTCGGAACTTAATGGAAGCTGACTCTCTGGAAGACCCCGCCAGACTATGTACCACAACAGCTGCTCCTGCTCGGGGTACGGACATTCTATATGCCGATAGAATGTCAGGTGGAACGTGGACGCAGAAGCAGCACAACGAGGTCTTCATTCGTGATCGAAGTACCACCTGCAGCGTCGTTCCAGTTCAGGTCCCAGCTGATGCAGATGCAGCAGTACTACGTAGGCTTGCGAGAGTCCGCCTGGGACATTCTCATTCGGAGTTACGGGATTGGGTACCTTGCACTGAAGGCGCAGTAAGCATTCCCGAAAGCATGAGACTTGTTGAAGAGCACAAGCAGGTCGTCAGCTTCGACATGCTCTTCAATAGAGACGACCAAACTGCTAATGGAGACAACACATGTTTATATGATGTCACACAAGTCTCTCAGTCTCTGCAAGCTGCTGAGCAACCGCGCCATGAATCTTGTGAGCAGTCACGGATGAGTATAGCGCCATGTGTCGATCAACCGACTCCTGAAAAGGAGTTTGGTATGACTAGATCAGCACATGTACACGGCAGCACGAAATCACATCGGAAAAAACTCATTGGAGTGACTAAGTAAGTAGCAGAAAGTATAGCAAACTCGATACTGTAGATTCATGCTCTGGAATTCTTTGTTATAGCTGGTGAAGTGAAGTGATCTTGTTGGTGACCGTCAGCAATTCATGTGTTTCTGACACAAGTTCTTATAATTCTTTCCACTCATGTCTGCAGGCACCGAACATCCGAAAGGTTTGAAGCCCATGTCTGGAACGATTTGGACAAGTCCACCAACAGGTGCGGCAAGCAGGGTAAGTACTAGACACTGAACTAATAGCAGGCTGCTGCAACCACTGCAGCTGAATTTTATAGCTCAACAGTTGCTCGATACAATATATGAGCTAGAGAAAATCAGACCTTAAAACTAAGTACAATTGGTTGAATCTAACAACCCTAGAATTGAAGTGCACAGGGCTGATCATCATCAACTCGAATTTGAGAAGAAACAAAAAAAGACACTTTGTTCATGTTTTGTTGATGTTAAACTTAGGGGTTTCTGCTCATGATGTGTCTGGGTGGGTGGGTGGGGTGGTTTCTTTCTTTGCTTTGGACATGATCCTGATGTGGACGTGCTTCAACATAATGTTGGAATTTCCAATCATCAACAACAACTCTAACAGAGTATCTTGGTTAGCTGCTTTAAGATTCCACTTTCCCAAATAGACCATCCTTAATTTTTTGCACCATCTTGTTCTGATTCATAAACCCATTTGCATGCTCAAAACAAAAGAAGCTGGCTTGGGTCGTAACCTTGGGCACTGATTGGGTTGTGTGTAGGCCACTATGTATCTCGGATAGAAGCTGCTAGAATACATGATCTGTCAGCCCTGAAGCTGGGCATTCCTTCGAGGAGACCATATGCGATTAATTTCCCAGTAAGAATTCATCTCAAAGCATTTGATTGGCAATGGCCTGCAATTTACAGAGATGATCTCTCAGTCTAGATCATGTTCCAAACCTTCTGATTCTATGTCATGTTCTTTTGTATGATCAGGCGGACTTATATCATGAGGATTTGGAAGAAATTAAAGATGTACCTTGGAAGGATTACCTGTGGATTCTCAAGAGGTAAGTGCTATGTAGTATTTCTGAACCATGAAACTCTTGGCTGGAAGTGCTGTATTTTGTTTTGAATTTGCAGCTTGGTAGATGTGAACCCAATGCTTCATTTAGGTCTAGTGATCATGACTGATGTGAACATGAATGATCCGACTAATATGAAGGATCTACTTTTTTCTTTGCTCAATCTGTGTATAGGAGATCCCATGGATTTACTCGTGGAAGCTCCTGTTTCATAGGAGTGTCCAGGTAAACATTTGAATCCCATCATGGCTGGGGAAAATTTTATGCTTCAATTGATGGTGAAAAATAGGTTAAGAACTCAGTACATAGGCAACTGCCAACCCTGCATAGGAATTTATAGGAAATGTGGGATTTGTTGATGTGCAGCTCAAAGAAGCATTCCAAATGGGAGGCTCGAGTGGGTTACAACAAAACTCCAAGTTCCAAGTCTGACTTGTATCTGGGTATTTATGGTGAGTTTCTGCAACTTCTCTTTACTCTGGTAATATTCTGGATCAAGTGGAAGAATTTAGTTGAAACTTACAAGTAATTATGGCAGCTGGAGATAAATTGGCTGTAGAAAATTCCATGTATCAGGACTGCTCTCATATGTTTTGGAAGTTGAAGCATAGGTAACTTCAAGAACAAACTGAAATGTGTTAAAAAACTGGCAGTTTAGGTATGCATAAATTGAGCCTAAGTTCACAAGTTTGTGTTATTGGGTGCAAATGCAGTTGATAAGATAGTGGCTGCACATGCACATGATCTGGCTGCATTGCATTTCCACAAGGGGAAGAGACATTGCAAGACAAACTTCCACCCTGCCAGTTACCCAAGGGAGGCAATTGACATGTTTATGCAATCTGTGCAAAAGGGGGATTTCACTGTGCCCTTTCTTGACAAGATGCCCAGCTACAAATTGAGCTTCAAATGTCTGCAGCAGCCTTTGTCCATCACCTGAACCTTGAATTTGCACAGTCTTGATCCGTATGTTTTGTACATACAACTGTTTTTCATCACAGGTTTTCAAACTCTTTCCCTACACATGTCATAAGAGTTTCTTGTTTGAATAAATCCTCAAAATTGGATTGCAGCAACTTGCATCACATGTGGCACTAAATTTCAAGCCAATGTTTCATCTCAGAACTTGTGCCTGAGTTTCTGACGTCATTAACCTTTTTCAGCTCAGCATTTTAGTGCAGATGGTGTGCAGTGGATTTGATTCCTTTGAACCTGCATTTTTCTTTATTCTGATCAGAACAGATGAAGCAATACCTGGCTCTAAACATGTTGCATTTGCCTACCATAGCATCAAGACATGAGTCATGACATTCTAGATAACACAGGTAAAATGCCACTCAAAGAAACATGCTTTGCTCCTGCTATGGGGATTCTAACTGATTTGTCCACTTCAGTCTTTCTCAAACTATGTTTGCTCTGGGTCCCTTCACAGTAGTTATGCTTGCCTTCATAGTAGCCCTTGTAAAAGGCTGCAAGTTCTACTGTGAACAAAACATGGACACAACAGGGAGAAAATATGTGTTTCGACCCAATATTGCAATTTCTGTCAATACAGTACTTTGGCACAGGTTGAAGAGCAAAGGACTTAACTGCAATGAGGCCCTGCAGGGCACCACTATTATGCCATATTTATTTCTGTTTTTCAATAGCCTATTGTCACAATTGTCACACTAGCATGCACATTTTGCAACATAAGTTTTCTCAAACATATCAAACTTTTAATGCACCCATCCAATAGGAAAAATGAGAAACGATTTTCAGCATTGCAAGTGGTTTGTTGAGAAACCAATGTTTCTCAACAAAAATTCTAATGCATGTTATGGGTATGTTAATCACAAAATTACAACCTATTTTGCAACAAGGTTTCACTGCTTTTGTGATGTAAAACACAATTGATTTTGTCTCATGGCTTCATCAACTTCAATGAATTCGTTACATTGATTCTTGAATCTTTCCAACAACTTCAAGTCACATTTGTTCCTCTTGCATGACTCAAGATTTGCAATGTTCCGCAGAATGGGTCCTTGAAAATGTCCTGCAGACTGCACAGACAAAGCCATAGCCCCCAGAGCTTCAGGAGCTATCTTATTTCCTTCATCCTGCGAGCACTTACTCCTCATATTGTTGATTATAACAAGCAATGATCAATCAAGGGGAGGATTCTCAAAACCACTTACTAGAGGTGAAGATTCACTTCACTGTCCTCTCCTAGAGCTTGGCTGCAGGAGTACCTGAACCATCATAATTCCACTTGGGCAACCTTTTTCAATCAGTGACAGGCCCAGGAAGATTCTGCACAGACAACAAGCAGCAAATTAGGATCCTTTCTTCTACTTGCAAAGATTGGTGCATTATCCTTCAATCCTGTAGACCAAAATTCAGAACAAACAGCCACATGAGTGGCACAAAGCAGAGACAACAGCAAGCTATGTGCTCTTAAATCAATTCACTTCCCACTCTCACTTCATCTCAAGAACACTCCACCATTTGCTCTGCTCTTGCTGAAAAATAATCATGAGTGGAATTCTCATTGCAATGTCTGACCAAATACAGAAAGAATCTGTGCTATAGTGTCCTTTGTATATTATTATCTCTAGAAATTGCTGGAGCTTCACTTGATTCAATTCTGAAGCATGAATCCCTGGAACAATAATCATCATTTAAACAAAAAAATTGAGAAAGAGAAGGCTGCACGAGAAGATTGGAATTGTGTTGAACAGCATCAAACCTTGTTTGCAGTAGTATTGTTATCTTTAACAAAATGTCCATTCTTGCCACCATGTGTTTTCCCTTCACACCGAGAGACAATCTATCTGTAGTTGGAAATGAGTATGAAACCAAAACTTCCCTCAAATCCATCATGCAACAAACTATCAATCAATCCAAAATATTCTTTGGTATTTGACACCCAAGAAAACAAAAGGGGTTTTTTTTTTCTCTCTTTCTCATTTCATAATAGTTCTTCAATTGCAGCTTCCATGTTGGAATGTCCTTTGGCAAGCAAGCATTTACACTACTTGATATGCATCATCTCCATCACTGAATAGGAGTGGCAACTTAGTGCATAGATAGGCAAGCCTTACAATGTACATCCATAGAAACTGCATGTCATGCACTTTACATGTCAAAGGCTCTATGCACATACAATGTTTTTTTCTTTTTTCTTTTTTCCTCCTAGTTCTTTGCTCAAGGTTAACCCCTAAGAAGCCATGGCTTTTGGGTTCTCCGGATTTTAGATCCATTGTAAGAATGGGGTTTGTAATGATTTGAGTCAAATGGGTCACTCTTAACTTTAGGGGCAATGCTTTTTTGTTAGGGTAGAGACATCAGATAGTGAAGTACACTCTTGTTGTTTGATGGTTGATAAGAGTATAGGTATTGTTTGTTGCATGTACCTATTGGGTGCCTTTGCTCAATTGAATTTGTTACACAAAATGTTTTTAGTGTAAGTTTGTTACCAAACTTCACCTTGAAAGGGAAAATTATGAAGGCAATACAAACAAAAATTTGGATTGTTATTTGAGGCATAGATTCACTCAAAATGTGGGCCCACCAATTTTTTTCTCTCAAGAATGAATTATCCAAGAGACAATTAAGAAAGGAAAAAAGGAAGCAATGTTGGATTGATAGATTTTTTTTTTTTGGCAGTCAAGTTTCTAGAGCCAATTTTTGTGTCTGAATTCAATGTGAAGGCAAATTGTTATGTCACTTAATGCTCTGAGGAAATGATTTTGACATGATGCCAAACTTTTTGATCAGGCTGTTGGGTTTTTTTGGGTCAGTAGCTCTCCTAATTTGAGGTGGTTTGTGGCAAGAGAATTTGTCATTGAAGCTTTTGGGTAGCTCTTGAATTGTGGCATTGTGGTAAGAGAATTTTGTTGTTGATCTTAGGTTTTGGGTTAGCCTATCTCAGGAATTGAGTGACTTGGCATTGCTAGTAGACATAAAAGAAAGTTGATGGGTGCAAAGTGCAAACCAGATTTTGAAATATGTTGCAAGAATTTGGTTGCTCTAGAATTGAAAACAATATGTGAAATTGGGTGGAGCATGATTTTAACATTATAGACAACAGCAAAGTTTGTGGGATTCTGCTTTTGTGAGAGGAGATACAAAGGTTGAAGATGAAACAGTTTGAAGGTGCAAATCAATGTTGTTGGGCTCAAGGGTTTGCAACAATTCAGCAGCATGGGGTGGTAAAGAATTGCATTGAATAACAATGCACAACAGATCATCATGGTCTTCTTGTACCTGTATTTTGGGAGGCATTTGAAACCATAAGAGGATTGTGCAGCAGCAGGTAGTTGTATACCTATTGGATGTTCTTGAGAGGAAACAACAGATAAAGTTCAACTCATGGCTTAAGGATGACATCCCAAGGGTGGATTTCCTTGAAGCAAAAAATCTCCACAAATCACATGTGAATTTCAAGGATGTGTGAGAGAGAATTCCTTGCAAAAGAGTTCTTCAGATTGCAGATTTAGTTTTTGCTCATTGTGAAAGCATTGTGTTTGTCTCATTCATGCTTGAGATTTTGATGTGTGTAATTTCTGTTGATTTCTATGTTACGGGCAAGCTTTGGATTGCCACAATTTAGGTGCTCCAGGGTAGTACTAACTATCAATTGAAATTCTTGTCCTACATTGTGTGTGCAGTTGATGTTGCAGAAAGCAAATTGGGTTTAAGAGATCCTGGAGTTGATGTTGCAGAAGGAGTTGGATTTGAGAAATCCTGGACTTGATGTGGAAGAAGAAGAATAGTTGTACCCATTATGCCTTTCTTTACTGTGTCAATAGCAGCAACAATTGTGATTCATGATGGTAAGGGCAGTCTGAGATTTCTGAGAAATATTCCTGAACAGGAGTTCAAATTGATTCCCAAGAAGAAGAAGAAGAAGAAGATGCAGCAGGCAAGTAATTTCAGTAATAGTGATGCAAGAATCAAGCCACCCATTGTTGCACTTGAATGGGGGAAGATTTGGAGTGATTTTGAAGGCGGGTTGTTGAGACCTGTGCTAGCATTAAGTGTGGCAGGAGCGGCAATTCTGGTATCGTATTCACAACGTCTTGGGATTGAGAAAGAGATGGCAATTTCCATTGCTCGTGCCTTCATACAACTCTCCATCATTGGCTTCGTTTTGGAGTTCATCTTCAATCAATCAAATGTTGCATGGATTTTTGTCGCATACATTTCAATGGTTTCTGTAGCAGGTTATACAGCAGGAAGGCGAGCAAGGCATGTACCCAATGGAGGCTACATTTCTGGACTCTCCATTTTCGTGGGGACAAGCTTGACATTGCTGATGTTAGTGGCATGTAATGTATTTCCATTCACTCCCAGGTACATTATCCCCATCGCTGGCATGATGGTTGGAAATTCCATGGGTGTAACAGGGGTGACATTGAGACGGATGCAAGAAGATATGCAAGCACAGCAAGGATTGATAGAGACAGCTTTAGCATTGGGAGCAACACCCAGGCAAGCAACATTGAAGCAAGTGCAACGAGCTCTCATTGTGGGTCTTTCTCCTACTCTTGACAATGCAAAGACAGTAGGTTTGATTTCTTTGCCAGGAGCAATGACAGGTCTCATCATGGGTGGTGCATCACCCATGCTTGCAATCCAGCTACAAATTGTGGTGATGAACATGTTGCTGGGAGCTTCAACTTTCAGTGGTGTATTGGCTACATTTCTAAGTTGGCCTTTCTTCTTCACTAAATCATACCAGCTTGAAACAAAGGTGCTGATTGCAGACTAAGAAGAAGCAGCAGCAGCAGCTCCAACTTCCCCTGTTGCAATCCAAGGTTGAAAAATTATCCACTTCCTTTATTGCTCATTGCGAATCTCCTCTCCTGCCTGCAAATCTCTTCTTCTCCTTCCTTTTCCATAGTTATTGCTGTCAAAATTCCAAGGTTTGTATTTGATGAGATCAGAAAGCTTTGCTCAAATTGCTGCTACTCCTTTGATTCTGAAGTGATCAATTGATCATTACATATGCTTTTTCCATGGATCCTAGCAATTGGGTGCTTGCTTTCTTGACTGTGGTGCTTGATTTTTGTTATAAGACCACCACTGCTTGATTGATGTAATTTCCATTCTATGAAACCTTTTTGGATCTGCAGCTTTTTATGAATGCAATTCAAAGATCTTCTCCATCAACCCTAGATCATTCAAGTCTGGCAAAAAAAACCCACAAAACGTCAGTTGTCTTCCCATAAAAGAAACACATCATAAAACATCAATCTATCTTCCCATAAAAAAACTGAAAGAAAAACTCATCATAAGACATCAATCTATCTTCCCAAAAAAAAACTGAAAAAATGAACTCATCATAAAACATCAATCTATTTCCCATAAAAAAACCTTGCCACAAAACATCAACCTATCTTTCCATAAAGAAAACTTGTCATGAAATGGCCCATTGCAAAAGAAAAAGAAAAAAACAGAACCTGGGAGGCAGCCCATCTACTGAATAGGAGAGGAGAGGTGATCAAATGTAATTTGAATCCCTTGCCTCAAATGGGTTGTTGAAGTTTTGTGTAATTGTAAGAGAAATACCACACATGCATTTAATAACTTTGCATCAAAGCTTGATGATAATCATGAATATCAAATTAATTACCAGGAGGCAGAAATGAAGGAAGATCTAGTCATTGATTGAAAAATTAACATAGATCGTAGTAAGTGCTACTCGTACAAGAGGGTAGCTCATTCAGGTTAATGGTGGTTGTTGTTGATTACAATCAACATTCACAAAAAAAATTGCTAGCTTTCTTCTTTGTGCCAATGGTGTGATTGTTTTTTATTCATGTAGTAGTAGATGCAACAAGGTGTTAAACCAAATTTGCATACAAGGACATTAGTTTGATTCTATGGAAAGATGAATTTGAAGATAGTTACTCAAATGAGACAAGTTTTTAATTGATGTCTTGAGTGGTTCAAGTCCCTCAAGGAGATTTGACCTTGTCTCAAAAAAAATTCATTTTAGTTTTGCTTGATTTGCCGTTACCATGATCATATGTGGAAATTACCTCAATTGCAAATAATTTAGAACAACAAATTCAAGTTATTTAGTTTTTTCATCATCTAGATGTTAGTATTGAACCAAACTCTTGGTACTTCCAATTCTTTAGACTCTAGTTGATTTCATCATTTTTGCGATTCAACTTGAAGTTGTCAACATTTTATCCAATTAATAGCTAAATTGTGTACTTTCTAGCATTAGTATGGAGGTGTGCTAGTGATCAATTCCTAATGCTTCCCAACATGTGAACAATCCTAGTGATGTTAATTTTCAACGAAGGTAATAAAGTTAGTTGCAAAAGAAAGGGGACTCAAAGCTAAGAGCCACAATTGTCCCATAAAGGGGATGGGCTAAAGGTAGATCACAACTTGGCACTCAAAGAAAGTAATTTGGTATTAAACATGATTTTAAATTCCTCCCCCTACCCCCTCCCCCAATGTTGGTGGTAAAATGAGTTTTAACTTGAATTTTAATTTTTTTTTCATTGTTAGTATATTTATTTGACAAATACTTTGAATCTTGTGTAATAAATGTTCATATTCAACATTTGAAACTTATTCAAAACTTTTGTTCTAATGAAATTTACTCATTTTGCAAACAATACACAATGGTAATTAAAGGCGAAAAAGGATTGTAGGGTGAAATAAAGGCCAAAAGATAAGGTATTTAAGAAAAAATTTAGCATACTAAATACTTCTTGTAACTTTGAAACTATTAAACCAAGTTACAAAACAATGTTATGCATGTAAGCGTAAATGATTTACATTTACATGCCAAATGTTTTACATTTAAATTTCATGTCGTGCATATATTGGGATTTACATTTGCATTTGCACAACATGCATATATATATTTATGACATACATTTACATGACACCATGAAAAACGTTTGGTTTTGCCAATGTAAATCAATGTGTAGTACCTTCATGAGGGTATTGCATTACCCACTACTTTTGGAGATTATGGTTTGTATAAAAGTGAAGGTGTTGCATCTCACACTTTTCATTGGTGGTTCTGGTTTTCTAAATCAAAGCAAGATCATAACAAATGCAAGATGAAAAAGGGGAGCTTGCTTCAAAAAGTCATTAATGAAGCTTGTAGCAATGTTATAAATTGCAAGATGATCATGATACCATCATTTAAACTTGAAAATTTTGTAAATTGAAAAGAACATGGAGGAACCAACACTTAACCTTGTTTGCAAGATCAAAATGAAAGGAGTTATAAGAAAACCACCAAAAAAACAACTGTAACATGACAAAAAAGGTAATGAGTAAGAAGTAAGAAGCTCACGTAAAACAAATCATTGTTGGAATTTTGAACAATGCAAAAAGAAGAAGTAAGATGACAACAACACCACCATTTGCACTTGCAAACAACCTTTAGACAAAGGGGAGCACATAAGGGAGCTCACAAGATCACAATGAAAGAAGTTTTGCAAGATATCATTCCTCCATATTATTTTCTCTTCTCCCATGCCTACCATTTGTTCTTTTCCCTTTTCTTCTTTTTTTTGTTGAGCAAATTCCACTTCCACAAATTGTTGTCTTAAACCTTGGAAAGAGAGAAGAAAAAAAAAGAAATGCAATATTGCATATGTTATTATGTGTTTTGTTCACTTATTTGTTTAAATTATTTTATATGGCTTTACATGGTGTGAAAAATTGTATAAAAATATGTGTTTTTGTGTGTGATTTACATTTATGCTAGTCTTGTTTTACACATGATAAAATAATTTTACATGGTTGTACATTTACATTTGAAATGTATATATTTTTGTTATACATAAGTGCAAGTAAGATGTTTTGTACATACTTGTTACCTTGTTTTCTACTTGAAAACATGAAAATAATTGTTTTTAAAACTTCAAACCTTCTTTTAACATTTCAAAATAAATAAAACTTTTAGTTTTTTTCATGGGCATCTTTAGCTTTCTTTTAACTTCTCAAAAAAAATTGTGTCATATCATTTGGACTTGAAAAAATATCTCAAAAATATCTCCAACAATTACATCATTCAAAAAAAATTGAACCCATTTATTGTTAATTAATGTCAAATCCTTTAATGATGATCACCAATGAAGTTACAATCGGAAACTTATTAAAAACACATTAAACCAAAGGTATCATTAGTGTTTAATAACAACACATTTAATTTGAGTTCAAAGTTAATGATGTATTCTAGTATCAACACCCCATTTTAATATTGATCACACAAACAACCCAAAATCCTTTTATTGATTCAAAACGATTGAGAAAAGTTTAAAGTTGAAACTAATGTTGGCTAATTATTAGTTGTAAAAAAAGTCATTGGATCCATGTCTAATTTTTCTTTAAATCAATGCAAAACCTTTGGTTTCAAGTTTGAAGAATGTTTTCAAAAACTAAGACCCTTCTGGGTTTTAGGATGGATTCAATTTGAAATTATTAATTAGATAGGGGATGTAGCTTGAAATTCAATTTTTTTTCACCATGAGGCACTTTGGTTGGTTGATAACAATAAGATAATTTGTCTTTAAAAAATTTAAGATAATCCCCAAATAATGTTTTTTCACATTTTTCCTTTTAAGATAAAATATGAATTGATTTCTTGTCTCTTCCTTAATATGGGAAAGAGAAAAAGTTGAAAATTATAAATGTAACTTCCAATGATGTGAAAAGGATGTACAACTTTTATTAGGGCTTGGGGAAGGGGGGGAGGACAAAATGCAAATGTGGGGGAAAAGTTCTTTCACATTATTCCATTCCATAGTTTGTCATGAAAGTAGTGGAAAGAAATTTTTCATTTGATATTTTTCATCCATATTTTCACTACTTTAAGATATTAAAGTAACAAAATGTGAAAAATAATAAATAATCTTGCCCTATTGTTTAAATGGATCATTTCAACTTATGGGCTTGGGGAGTCAAAGTTAAAGTGGTTTTATTGGTAAAAATTATTTGGCTACAAGCCTTCTTGGCATAAGAGATGGCTCCCAAATGTTGGGTCTAGGTCCCAATAAAAAACCAGGTGTTTTTTTCTACGATTTGGGTTTGGATGAAAATATTGAAAGCTTGGAAAATAATGGTGGAAAAGTTTTAGTTCTTTTTACCTAGTTTTGCTAATTCTAATAAACAAATGAGCTTGTGGTGGGGTTTGGTTTTCAAAAGAGAGGAATTCATGATCTCCATCCAAATAGCCCAAAAATTGGGTAGAACAAGTTTATGCAAGATAAAAAACCTGCAAGAGGCTAGCAATGGAGGTTTTTGAACATGATAGGAGGTAAAAACATATTTTTGCATAAAGGAAAAAGAACATAGTCACTAGAAAAAATGATTAATAACATACGTGCAAGTTGGGTAAAGGAAATCAACAAACTAACCCAAAAGACAAGTGTTAAGGAGCACAAATCAAAACTTCTGAAACTAGTCAATTGATTTGGCGAGGGTTTTATGTACAACTTGCAACTTTAAACTTAAAATAAAAGACTTGACACCTAGGAGGGTGGTGATCCCAAAGAAGTTTCCTTTATATGTGGTAGGAGAACATTTTAAAATTAAATGTTATTTGCATAAAGAAATTTTTGGTGTGTTTTCAAGTTGAGAATTTGTACATGTGAGGCGACTTTCTGTCCCTCTACTCTCAGTTTTATGATGTGACTATATTTGAAAGTACATATGCTACTGGTGAAGAAAAAATGCAAATATATTTTTAGATGTTAAATTACATTTGTAGTTGAAACCAAATAGCTTGCCTCCCATGCATCATTTACGATTTAAAATTGATAGATATATTTTCCAAGCTCAAGCACTCCAAATCCTAGAACTTTATGTTAAATTGTCATTCATTTAAACCAACTTTAAAAGGTTCAACACCATGTTCAATTTGGCTATAAACCACCAATCACTTAAAATATTATTCCTACCACATACATTATCCAAATCCAGCTTGTTTTAGTTCATTAAAAAGGTAACTACAAGGTACATTTACCTACCAAATTCCAAGTTTTATAACTAAACTAGTAATAAATTATGATACCAAACCTGAAAGGGTTTTACAAAGGTAGGAAGTTCAATTTGGCTGTAGACCACTAGTCACTTGAAATATTATTCCTAACACATATGTTATTCAAATCTGGCTTGCCTTAGCTCATTAGAATGCTAACTACAAGGCACATTTTCCTACCAAATCCTAAGCTTTGCAACTAAATTAGTAATAAGTTATGCTACTAAACCCAAGAGGGTTTGTAATTTTTTTTAAAGATTTCAAGCTCCCAACATTATCCCTATTCACTTTCATTCTTTCAAAATTATTACAAACATAGAATCTATTCTCTTTCTTTTTACCATCTATTAAGACTAATCATTCTTTTCCTACCAAAGAAGGTCATGGAAACAAGTCTTCTCAAGATTCGAGTAAAAAATTATGTCCGAAAAGAGAACCCTAAATGATCCATATCCACCTTTTTAAAGAGAAGGAGAAGGAAGAAGGTGAAAGAAGATTCCAACTTGCTAACCAATGAAAGGTTCCAATGCTTGCTGGCCAATGGAAGGAGAAGGAGAAATATCACTTCACCTCTTCTCATTTTCCCCCCTACAAAATTTACTTAAACTTTCATTTTTTCCTTTGATATTAAACTTTTACTTTATCATGGTTCTAAGCCATTATTTACACATTTCCTCCCTTTTCCTTGACCTATAAATTACGACCGCAGATCTCAATGTCACAAGTCTTTCACACATTCATTACCAATTTGATTTTGATTGAAAATCTTTTCTTTCTTTTTTGAAATTATGGCGTCGCATATGGCCACGTTTTACATGCCTTAAGTTGCATAAGTGAATGAATAATCGATTCCGAAGTCATCTTTAGATTTGACATTGACGTGGCGTCCTTGTGATGAAGACCTTGAATCGCGAGAAAAGCGCGTTTGTTTTGAAGTTGATCCCCTTTGAGTTTGGTACTATTACATTTCTTCAAACTTTCACACCCTGGTGATTTTGTTGCAAGTTGACCCTGCTTTTAGTGATGAACTTGAAATCATTTGTGAAGGTTATTATGAGACTAAAGACACCTCCATCTTTGCATGGTTTTTAATTCCCGGCGTTGAACACTATTGTTGGTTACAAAGCCCAATTCATTGACTGCCTTCTAATAGTAAGGCGGATTATTTAATTCACACCATTCAACACATCCTAGATTTCCTAAAGTTGTAAATTATCATTGTGGCATAACCCAAGATTCAACATGTAATTACAGCTCCTCGTTGAACTTATCCATAATCTAAATAAATGTTTCATTCATTATGAAACTCATGTTGCCATTGCCACCTTATCACCTTGTTTATTTAATTATTAAGTTGTTTCAAATTAATTTTATGTTTATCAAGCTTGAAGCTTGTTCTATCTTTATTGAACTTTTCATTGACACCCTTTCAACTGATTGATGAATCTCAAACATCCTTATTGTTCACTAAATACTAAAACAAGACCAAAGTTTTGCTAAACACCACGAATTTTGGTGTCTGCTTCTAACCCCCAACCTTCTAAAAACATTTCACCCCTATTACGCAACTGAAGTTCTAAAAGTATGGTTACCAAATTTTTGTTGAAGGCAAAAATTAACCCAACACTTTATTCACCAATATTGTATTTCAGAAAAAAAAAAACAAGCCCCCCACACAACGATGCGTATTCATCATCCCTTATTTTAATATGAAGTTGCTAAAAACCTTTAATAATTTTACCACATTCAAACATCCTTGATGCAACTCTTAAAAATTGAAACTATCAGACATGGCTATGTTGGTATGGCTCATAGTACCATAATGGACTTTTAAAGGCTAATGTTGAAATTGTTTGTATGGGGACATTGGGAGTCAAACATTCAACCTAAGATAATGGACATGGAATAGATAGGATGAAATGGTGAGATATAATGTGAAATTAAGAAGGAAATTCGTGAATGCAATTTTGTGCTTAACATAATGTACTTGGAAAGTGGGACGTTTCACAAAATTACAATTTGAAGTGGAAGGAATAATGGGAAAAATAGAGAGCCAAGAAAGACTTTGGTTTCATTTGGTCATTATGACACAAAGCTTTGGTGGTCAACACATGGTGTGCTAAGGCAAATCAAAATTTACAAGTCAATTACATTTTTTGCAATTCCAAGAGCCTTGGATTTGTCACACAAGTTTTGGCAATACTTGCAAGCTATCAAGGTGTGAAAGTTTTTTAGTTATGTCCATGTATCACCTCAAGTTCTCTCGATCGTCTAATCGAGCTTGGAAGGCTCTTGACCTAAAGCAATGTGTATTCAATAGGCATTTGCTTAACAAGGTTAGAATGTTTGAATTTGTGTGGTCCTTACTAATGTTGGTTAGATACCACACTATCAATAAAACATATTTTGTAAAACAATTTAATAGATGGATATGCATCAAAAAAATTCAGAAATTTATTTTTCAAGGTGGGTCTAGATTCAAGTTCAATTTTGTTCTTTCAGCAAAAGTGATTTTTTTTTGTTTTAAAATTCAAATTAACTATTGATACATACAAAGCTTATGCATATTAAAAATTTAGATGATCACAATTTTTTCCCTCTCGCATGAGAACATACACATTCCCAAATTGAAGCAACTTGTGGGGTAATTGAATCTTAATTCTTGAAAGAACTCGGATCACTACAGTTCAAGCTTCTTGCTCCAACCTCACCCCAATTACCTCACAAAAATCACACCTCTATGATAATTTGCCAAGGTAGGATAGACATTCATATCCAAGGTCCCATAAAAAGTTACCACTGAATATGCATATTTGCAGGGTCACACTTAAGATAGACATACATATGTATAGGACTTAGGTTACCTACAATGCCAGATATGAGAAAAGTGTCAAAATCCAACTATGCATTTATGCATATTTAGTTATTCCGCATGTTGATAATCAGCACCCGCAGTATATTTGACCCCAACACTAGTCCTTAGTGAGGAGTGTTGTATTCTGAACCACGGAGATAGAGTGAAGTGATTTAATGTTTAATGATAATAGTTGGCATGATGCCAAGCTTAGGAACAAATATTACGTGGGAGGGTTTGGTTGATTATGGTAGACTAGAATGGCAGCATGTTTTGCAACAATTAAGAAACACACTGAGGAAGAGAATAGGATCCTTGAATTTTTTGATAGGGTTTCAGTGTCCTCCTCATCATGCAATTTGTTAGCAGGAAATTGAGATGATGTTATTGACCCCTTTGTTGTGTGCATCATTTACTTGTCTGTTTGGTTCTGGTTGTCTTGGGTTGGTGGTCCTTACGTCGGCTTGTGTGTACTGTTTCCTGTTTGCAATGGAATCTGTCCATTTGTTTCAGACAAAAACAAGTTCACAATGGGATTGCTGCTCAATGAGCGAGTTCGATAAACCAAAAAGCAAAGTAGTTGCGGGACATGCGATTCCTCGTAAGGTTATCTCCACCCAACACTGGCAAACACCACTTTTCATTCAATCTTGGAGCACGATAGTGCAAATCCTGCTGCTCTCCAGTATTGATGGTCCATTTTGCAGTGGTCATTTTAACCCCTTTAAAAGCTTTTTTCTACTATCGATTTGGACAGTGATTAGGCTACTACTAGTCTCGATGTGAAGACATAAATGGTCTTAGAGTGTGTAAAGGGATTTTTATGAGGTTTCTGGGTGGGGACAGTGATCATTAAACGATATTCTATTCTACAATAAAGGAGTTATGTACAGTTTTGGGGTGGAGATGCTCTAATAGCCTTGAGACCCAGGCCTTGCAACAATGGCCTTCGGATTTGTGAGTTGTATTTGAGGTTGGGTCTAATTACTCTTGACATTTCTCGAGTCAATTTCGAATCCGGGTCTTTACTTTTCTTGGGTCAATTTGAGATCGAGGTCTTGGATACTTGACCTTAACCTGACTCTAGTCTTAAGCGGGATCTTTTATCTCACGTAAATCCACCAGATTCGGTTCTTAGAACCGGACCAAGATCCGGATCTGGACTCGGCCCGAAGACCCAAACGCTGGTCTAAACCCTAAATGTCAGGGTTTCAGGGCTAGGGTACGTTTGTTTCCAGGGAAAGCCAAAGGAGAAGAGAGAAGGGGAAGAGGAGAGAAATAGAGAGGGAGAGAATCGAGAAAGAAACAGTGAGGGAGAAATTTTTCTCTTGCCTTGAAGCTTCCAGATTTGATGTTGCAGTGTTAGGGTTTGTTTGTTTGTTATTTTATTTTTTTGGAATTGCTTCTTAGGGTCTTGGAAAGGTGATGAGATACTGATGACGATGTGATGCCCGCCTTTTAGCCGAGCGTCGACCCCTTGTGGAATGGGGCGACGTGGTATTCCATGAGAGAGGTTTCCAATGCGGCATATGCAGGCGGTACAGCAATCATGGGTTCTGATCTAAAACCACTGTACTGCCCAGTGTTGCAGCTTGCAGTGAAGAGATCTTATGCCCCACATCCAATGCGTCTTTCTTTTGCAATCCAATTCTGAACTTGTCTTTGGCACCACAATCTCTAATAGCTCAAGTTCTCAAGTGGACAAACTTTTGCTGTCCTTGGACTTCTTGATGAGAAGTAATGCAGGGTACAGGGGTTTGAAGCAGTTACAGGCCATTGGAACAGAGAGGTGGTGTCCCCTGCGTGAAAGGCTGTGGCAATCACAGACGAACTTGAGATGGGGAAGATTGTGTGACAGGCAGTTGACATACGGCCTCACAATGCAGGTGAACAAGAAAAAATACCTCCCTAGACAATAAGACTGACTCAAGGACATTGGATTTTAAAGTGCTGCAGAGGTTAGTATTTATCCTAAATCCAAGAGCTTGAACCCTAAACGCTAATCCCATGAGCTTGATCAATTAACAACAGTCAATGATGCATTTGATTGCAAACAGCTTTATAAACAATGCCAATTTGGCTGTAGTTCTGTGCTTTGTTCATGAGAGGGAAAAAAAAAGTACCTGGGTTCTGAGTGTGGTACAGCTCTGGACAAATAGGTAGAGACTGTAAGTGAGGATCTTGGGAGTTGATAAAGTACATCCAGGAGTACTTGGGCTATGGAAACTGCATCAGATAATACCAGTCACCAACTATAACCCAAGTATGCAGGCAAGGTAGGTGAAGTCTGCCAATGGCCAATCCATGATCTAATTCCTCCAATGGGCTGTATCATCTTTCCAGACATACTTCTTGAAGTTTTGTTATGATGGTAGGTTAGCTTGGTCCTTGACTGTTGGCTGTTCTTTGGATTTCCAGATAGGTACGCATATTGAAGTATGTTAATCAAAGTCATATTATGGTAAGAGCAACTCCACTAGTGCACTGTACAGTAAATTTTGGATGAAAAAGAAGTCAAAACATGCTGGTTTGGCGCAGCAAAATGATTTTGCCTCAACATTTGTGCACAAGATGCTGAGGCTGGCAAAATGCACAGCAAAACCTAACACCTACTGCTGATTGGCTAGATGGTTTGATTGGTCCAGGTGGGTTGCTATTAGTAGTCTCCCACCTTTTGCAGTACTAGTTTCAGTTTTTTGGGTGAGGTTGGGAAAAAGTATATAACTATTCTTGGATGTGAGAAATATTGTTGCAGGGCCACATACTAAGCATAGGTGGAATTGATCCAAGGGTAGTGGCTGGCCCTTCATTGTGCTGTACTTTATTTTCAGATCTGCCTCTCCAAGCTTGTTACTCAAAATTGTATCAGTGTAGGTTAGCTTGGTCCTTCACTGTGGGGGCTGTACTTTGTTTCAGTTATGCATCCTTAAGTTTGTGCAGCACTGACCCGGGCCACACATTGTGTGAAATGTTTTCATCCAACAAAGAAATGGGAGCATTTAGAGGGTTGAATTGAGTGTCATTTCAGCACTTGCAGTTTCTCAGGGACTGTTTATGGGACAGGGCAGCAGAGTAGTACATCCCTGTGCTCATGATGACCAATGGGCAACCAAACCACTTGAATATGAAATTGGTACAGAAACTATATTGTCTAGACCAATGTCACAGTTGTGGATATGATCTGTCCTCCACTCTTTGTTCCATAGAGCTCCAGTTGTTATCATGATCAACAAATTTCACCAGCTCCCTGAAGAATTTCAAAGCCATTTGGATTCTCCTGAGTTGCTGTGGTACCCATTCCTTCACGGCTTAGGAAACAACGAGAATTTGATTTTGTGGACTTAGCAAGAAACAGATCTGGTTTCAGAATCTTGGTTCAGATTGATTTGCTTTCAATGGACAAAAGATCTGTAATTGCTAGATGTCTAGGTGTGCTCTTGGTCTTAGCCAGTAGTAGCCTCGAAGTCTGCGTGGAGGCTGAAGGTGCTGCATCAAGCTGCACAATTTATGGAATAACAGAATGCTTAGAAGATATCAACAGCTACAGTGCCCAACCAAGCCAGAGCTGTTGTGCTGAAATTTTTGCATTGGAATCAGGAGGCCCTAAGGCAATGGATTGCCTGTGTACTGCAGTGACCTCCGAGACAGCTCGACTGTATGGAGTGAACCCAAAGTCAGCAATAGGGATGCCTCAAAGATGTGGCCTGCCTGTCCCTCGCCATGCTGTCTGTAATAGTAAGTTTTCTTTTCAGAGAAATTCATCTTCACAGCTGCTCATTTTCATGTGCCTGTAAAACTCTACTGAAACTAAAATGATGAGTGATTAGTAATCTGAAAGTTGTGAGCTTTTCAAGTCTTGTGATGATAAAACTAGAGTGTATTCTGGTGAGATGCCTGATTTGTTCAGAACTGACATGTGGTCCAGGCATGAAGGTCCCTGGAGGCTGGCCGTAGAGATTGGAATCTATTGGATTTACAGACTGCAGTCATAACAAAGCATATAATAGGGATAAAGTGTGATATGAAAAATGGTTGCAGCTAGCATGGGGAATCTGCTACATTTGTGTTATGATGAAACAGAGTACTCTGTCATTCCATGATAAGTTCTTCTAGACTATGCCAATTGTGATGGATGATCTCTCCACAATATTGATGGCAATACAGAGGTTTCCCTTTGCAGTTAGAAGGGTAAAAATGTCCTGAATATATTTATGTGCAAAGCTGGGATTTTAACACTTTGGTGCACTTCAAATCGTCTGCTACAGGAATTAGAATTTCCTTTCAGGCAGAGATACACATTCCTATACAATTCAAAGATAAGTAAGAACCCTACTCAAGTTCTGCCATTCCTGAAGTAAAAATTCCTGGAATCAAAATCTGGCCTGCACAGAGTCAATTTGACTGCTTGCCTTGGTCTCTCCCCTTGCTTCCGCATCTTGCTGCATATACCCAACAACATAAATTTGAACACCAGAAAACATGCATTCCCTAATGAGCACTCACAACCATTGAAGCTAGAACAGTTTACAAAACACAGCAAAAGAAAAAGTAAATATGAGGACAAGAAGATTATGTTCACTCAAGGCTTAATGCACCTAGCGGAACATGTGATATAACCAACAATGGCCCTGTAACAGAGAATCAATTGCCCCACATGAAAAACTCAAAATTTGCAAAACAAAGAAGCATTATGTGAGCAACTGTTATGTTCAAATGGACTTTTCTCTTTGTAACTTGGGAATGGAAAAAAAATGTAAAGTTTGGCCATACAAATCTAAAATAACCATTCTGAAGCAAACTAGGTAAAAAATTCAGAATTGCAACATGTTACTTTTGGAGACTCCCAGACACTGATCCCTGAAGGCAATGCCTTATAAAGAATTGTGATGCTTACATATAGAATAATCACAGTAGACATCGAAGATTTTATGAAGGGAGAAACACCAAATAGGCTGAACACATCTGAAGAAGACTAAAGACCAAGGTGCACAAGTAGTGTTGCCAGCTTCCACAGACTTAGAGAGATGTGCTCACAAATCAGAATGCATTGTATTTGCTTGTTCAATTATGAATATTTTATTGCAGCTAATCGCACCAACTGTCATATTCTGTGGAGGCACAGCTGCAATTATGTCAAAGCTGCCAGTAACTGATCCCCTACATTATTAACAACAATTTCAAAAACTAGGAAAAGGTTCCATGACATTCCCAAAAAGTGAACTCACAATTCACAGTAACAACATTCGGTGAACATTCTTTAAAATGTGGGACTACATCTTTCTGTAGATCTACTATTGTGAGAGAACCAACATCATTGACAGATGAACACCTGTCATGTACATTTGCATCCAAAAATGTACTTTGTCCATTCTTGCACATGCTAACCCAATAATCTAAGCAGTTAGAGAAAGAAATGCAGAAGGAGAGAAGGGACAAGGGGAGATAGAGATAGATGCAGACCTTGCTTCTTGGGTCCAACTTTCTTCATCAGAAGGAAAACAAGATCAGCACTACCTCAACAAGTATCAAGCATGAGTGATGGCTTGGAGATTGGTTTCCTTCCTCAAGCAGTTTTTTCTGTTAACTTTTAACTGTTTTGACAATTTCCTCCAATCTATTCGCCATAAAAGCTAAATCGCTAAATCTTCTGTGGGATCATCACCACTCATGCTAGATCTATTGTGAAACGATCAGCATCAACAAGTATCAAGCATGAGTGATGGCTTGGAGATTGGTTTCCTTCCTCAAGCAGTTTTTTTTGTTAACTTTTAACTGTTTTGACAATTTCCTCCAATCTATTCGCCATAAAAGCTAAATCTTTTGTGGGATCATCACCACTTATGCTAGATCTATTGTGAAACGATCAGCACCGGTGCCACATAAAAAAAAACTGAATGGGATTTTGTGCCAACCAATAAATTCTCTGGCCCTGAACTAGGATTCAAGAAAACCTCAACATAAAATCTCTCAGAACCCACCCAGTCTGGATTCTGGTTAACTCACCCGGAGCTTACTGAGTGGACCTTGTCCTTGTACATTAATTGATGAAAACATTAACTGATTCTTTGCATTAATTGATTTTCCCCTAAATGCTTATAAGGCCGGCTCTAGGTTTTTCTTAAAAAATTTAGAATGGGTCTGTACCAGTGTTGTGGAGGTATCCAGAAACCCGGTAATACCCACCGATTTACGTTCCGATCTTTCATACCTTTATCATTATCGAAATACCCGCATATATACCTGGACCTGAAAACTGCCTTATTATAAAAACTGGAGTTTACCTGAAACGTAATGATAGTAGATTTTAGAAACCCATCCATGCCCCCCACCGGTTTTTTTCTTCCTTCAAAGGTTTCAGTTCTTCTTAGATAGGGTTAGGGTTGAGAGTTTAGGAGTTTTTCTACCACATTACCATCACTTTCTCCTTTCCGCATATGGTTGTTGCCATTCTCTCACCTTTCCAAGTGCAACTATTACAATTGCTCTCACCTTTTCATTTACGATTGTTGCCATCATGTTGTAGTTATGTTCTCACATCATCATCATCATCATGCCTTTGTCTTCCCCCTTAAGTATTGGAATGTTCTGTGTTTTTTGGCCTTTTACAAGTCACCTTGTTTTTATTGTCTTCAATGTTTTCAACCTTTGCCATAGTCGTGAAGTTTTTGTTACTCATTGTCTTTGGCAACATCATGACACAACTGGATGTTGTTTGTGTATTCATGCCTTCTACAAATATATCCTTGGCATTGTTCAATCTACAAATTTTGTTTCTTTTTGTTGTTCTTATTTTTGTTTACCATCATTGTGATCAATTTGATGTCACTTTGCTATCATCATCATGAGCACCTTGTGCTTGTTAGTGATTCCTCTCTCTAAAGTTTAAAAACACTTTCCAAAGCTACAACATTTACATTAGAACTACAACATTGTTGAATCATGTTATTGTTTTTTTTCTGTAGTAATTATTATTGTAAGAAGTTTTGGAGTTTTTTTTTCTTATGTTAGTCACAAGTAGTAACTGAAAGAAGAAAACTTAAATGGATATAATAGCATCTACAAGTGCCACATTGCTTACCACAAGTTGTGATGAAAACAACATTGTGTTTTATTTTCAACATGAAACGAAAATTGGATCAAAAGCATCCAATGTTGAAATAAATGAAGTTTAAAGGATTCTTACACCCATTATGAAAAATTGTGCACATCAAAACCACATTATCCTACAACTAGAACTCAAAAAAAAACTCATATACAACTATTGTGCAAATATTCCTTGGGTATTACAACTATTATGCAACTATCATTTTGAAAATGCAAGAAATTAATAAATACAAATTACCATGTTAAAAATTCAATTAATTATATTATAATTGCAAGTGAGTTGAAAATTAATATTCTATATAATAATTTGTACACACTATACATGCATCATACATACATTTGTAGTCAACCATATTTGATTTTTTAAGGATTTGCATTGTATGACAACTATTTTAGAGTTATTGTGAATATGCCAATGACACAACAACTATGTTGCAACTATTGTATGATATACATACATGCGATCATGCCACATATTTACATTTCCACCACCCACTATGGGATAGATTTGCAATTAATTTGCAATTATGATTCCTATTGATATAACTAATAAGACGATTAAAATTCAATTATATTGTTACTATTATGCAACAACTTGTAATTTAATAAAGATACAAATCATATGTAATATTTTATATATTATTTTTATTTCAATAATTTGAATACTAAATATTAACTATCTTTAATACATTTAATTCTTTTAATTTATTAATTATACTAAATGATTGAATATTAATCTGAATAAATAAATTTAGTTCATATAAATAATTTTATATTAAATAAATAAGTAAATATGCTAATTAAAATAAATAATATGGATGTATAAAAACAACAATAAAACGCAATTTAATTAATTAAAAAAAATTCCCTACTTTGTGGATGGTATGAACT
>Ga0209208_10001853_pt1 | contig 30153 bp, 28 predicted proteins | sample S1TSphfallax_3_FD_187694 | JGI IMG/M metagenome (GOLD analysis project Ga0209208, IMG submission 187694) | Host-associated microbial communities from peat moss isolated from Minnesota, USA - S1T2_Fd - Sphagnum fallax MG (SPAdes) (version 2) | ecosystem: Host-associated > Plants > Peat moss >...
CTCGAACTCACCGGCTGCCTTCGGCAATAAAGGCAAGATTGATCAGGGAGTTAGTGGATCGATTCGCCTGCGTTCTACGTCTGGACGCGAACTTTTGGACGGGACACTAGAGCGCTGATCACGCTGTCGCTCTCGACGTGTCTTCGATCGTCGCGAACCAGACGTACGCCGGATGTCGTGGATCCCCAAAAGGCACGGTTGGTCAGAGACAGAACGAAGGTCAGGGAAACTATTGATCAGGGTCAACGTGACGCCCGAGACGATATTGGCCAGCCGGTTCGCTCTAAACGGCAACAGTCGACACGCTAGAATCGTAGTTTAGTAACGCGAAGCTCACCAATCCGCGCCGGCATTAGAGGTTCGATTCGATAAATGTGGCGAGCTGAGATTTCGACACGGCGCCAACCTTTGTGGCGACGACTTCTCCGCCCTTGAACAGCATGAGCGTCGGAATGCCCCGAACATGGTATCGCGCGGCGATCGCCTGGTTCTCGTCGACGTTGACCTTCGCGATCTCCAGTCGACCTGCATAAGTGTGCGCCGACTCATCCAGGATCGGCGCAATCATCTTGCACGGCCCACACCATTCGGCCCAGTAGTCGACCAACACGGGAACCGGCGATTGCAAGACCTGCTGCTCGAAACTCGCGTCCGTGATTTGTTTGATCTTGAGATTCATACGCACTCCTGCCTAAACCAGGGCGACATAGTATTATTCGCATTATTACCAATAAAGCCGATTTTCTCTAAATAAGTGTTCGCTATTCTGAATAATCGCAATGAATAAATTACAGGCCATGGAGGTGTTTGCGCGCATCGTCGAAACCGGCGCCTTGTCCCGGGCGGCGGATAGCCTGCGGCTGCCGAAAGCCACGGTGACCACACTGATCCAGCAACTCGAGAGCGAGCTCGGTGTGAAACTGCTCAACCGAACGACTCGGCGTGTCAGCGTCACCACCGACGGGGCCGCGTATTATCCGCGCTGCGTGGCGATCTTGAACGAAGTCCGCGAGACCGAGGAATCTCTGGCCCACGGACACGCCACGCCGAGCGGACGGCTACGCGTCGATGTACCCACTTTGATCGCGAGATTGGTGATCGTGCCCGCACTACCCGCTTTTTTCGCACGTTACCCAGGCATCGAGCTGCAGCTGGCCTGCAACGAGCGCCGCGCGGACCTCGTCGAGGAAGGCATCGATTGCGCGCTGTGGACCGGCGAACTTGCCGATTCGACCCTGATCGCGCGCCGCGTCGGGCAGCTTTACTTCAGCACCTGTGCGGCGCCCTCGTATCTTGCCGCGCACGGCGTGCCGAGCCACCCGGATGAACTCCTCGCGCATCATTGCATCAATCATTTCGCACCTCGCACCGGCCGCACCTTCGAATGGGTGTTCGCAAAGGATGACTTACGCCTCCATGCAATTCAGCGTGGACATATCTCCCTGGACGATGAGAATAGCTATTTGGCTGCAGCAGAGGCCGGCTTAGGCATCGCGCAAATTCCGGCATTTGTACTGAAGGATGCGATGGAGGATGGCCGCCTCGAACTACTGCTTGGCGACTGGTTCCCGGAGCCGGCACCGCTGAGCGTCGTCTATCCCGAAAATCGACATCTCTCACGCAAGGTTCAAGTCTTTGTCGACTGGCTCGCGGATCTGTTTGCCGAACACGACGGCCTGCAACTACGCTCGTCGCTGCGCCCCAACTCCTGACGCTGTCGTCTTCTTCCGTCAGTCGAGCTTTGCACGCACCGAGATTCTGTGGTCGGCTTTGGAATGCCGAATCACGGCTGAACTGATCGCGGAAAAGCGCCGCGCCGCCAAAGTCTCAAAGTCGTGTTCCAACTGCCGATAGCTCTTGACCACGGCAGCGCCAAACTCGGTGATCAGCATGCCGCCCCCGTGCTTACCGCCCGTGCTTGCAACAGTCACCGGCTCGCGAAAGCTTTGCTTGAGGCTCTCGACCAAGAGCCACGCGCGACGATAGCTCATGCCAAGTTCGCGCGCTGCTTTCGATAGTGAGCCGGAATCTCGAATCGCCTCCAGAAGGCGAATCTTTCCGGGGCCCAGGCTGGAGTGTTCCGCGAAATCGATCCTGAATCGAATCACCGGCGTACCCATGGCAATTCCTCCTGGTGACATCATAGCGAAGACGCGTCGATGCTACTCAGCCCGTAATTGTCTGTGTTATATTCCGCCGAATATAACGCGGCCTCATCGCGAACGCCGCTTGCGTCCCGAGGGAGAAGAGTCACCGTGAAGAAGTCAGTACCGGCCCTGGTAGTTATCAGCGCGTTCGCGGGCATTGCGCATGCGGCGGATGGGCCCACTCCACCTACCGCTGCCGTCTCCGGTGCACCGACTTCCGAGGCCTGTTCGAGCTTCGAGAACTTCGTCGCCACCGCTTGTCCGCTGACCTGGCACGGCATCACGCTGTATGGCGCCTATGACATTGGTTTGGGCTGGGTCAGCAATGGACTCCCGGAAAGCCCCTATAATTATGAAGGCGAATCGCTGATCAACCGCAATGGGAGTGGCTCGCGATTCGTCGTTGCGCCGAGCAACCTGCAGCAGACGGGTCTCGGTATCAAGGGCAAGATTGAGTTCATGGAAGATTGGTACGCCGTGTTCAACGCGTCGACCGGCATCAACCCGCAATCCGGGCAACTCGCCAACATGGCCGCCACCAACACCTCGAACAACGGTTTGCCGCGATCCGCTTATGCCATATCGGGCGATGGTGCGCGTGCGGGACAAACCTTCAACGACGAGCTTTATGCGGGTGTATCGTCCGCACAAGTCGGTACGCTGACCTTTGGCCGTCAGCGTTCCCTCGGCACGGATGCGACGCTCGTTTATGATCCTGCCGGCGGCGCCTACGCGTTTTCTTACATCGGCTATAACGGCACGATGGCCGGTGGCGGCGATACCCAGGACACCCGTTGGGACGACGCGATCAAATATCGACTTGCCTACGGTCCGGTCCATTTCGGCACGATGTATAAATTTGCGGACGGCTCCGGCGGCTGCTATTCCGCCTCCGCGACCTGGAGCGCCACCACGTGTACGCCGGAACAGGCGCATAACACGGCCTATGCATTCGACTTCGGTGGTGAATACAGCAAGTTCTCCGCCGATGTGGTTTTCCAACATATCAATCAGGCGATCAGTGTCCTCAACCCTTTGCTGGGACCGCAAAGCTTGACGCAGCCCTATCAATCGACCACCAACAGCATCAACACCAACCCGATTACCGGAGTCAATCTGATCGGTACGAACAATACCGAATATGGCATCGTGACCGACAACACGGCCGTCTTGCTGGCCGCGAAATACAGCTGGGATCCGTTCAAGTTGTTCCTCGGCTACGAACATATCCAGCAGTTCAATCCGACGAACCCCTTGGGCGTCGGCGCGACGGCTCAAGGCGGATATCTCTTGAGCGGCGTCGAGGACAACAACCTTGATTCTCCCAAGCTGGTGCAGATCGCCTGGACGGGCGTGCGGTACGCTTACGACGATAAAACCGAGATCACCGTGTCTTACTATCATCAGTGGCAGGCCACCTTCCGTGTGCCGTCGGCCTGTCCGCCCACCAGTTTCCGTGCCTCCTGCTCCGGTTTCCTCAACGAGGGGTCTGTGTTTATCGATCATCATTTCACGAAGCGCTTTGACGCGTATGCCGGTATCGCGTATTCCGATGTCAGCGGCGGCTTGGCCATCGCGATTCCCCACGGCCCCGGAGTTCCATATCTATCCGACAGCAACACGGCGCCGACGATCGGTGCGCGCTTCACGTTCTAGTCGCGTTGCCAGAATCGTCGCTCGGGCACAGGCACAATGCTGCGGGGCGTTCCGGGCGGACTGCCGCGTCGTGGTCTCGCCGGCGCCCGAGTGCTTGGTCACTCAATAGATAGAGCGGGCCTCTCTTAGTCCTATAAAAGGTCTGCGACGCAATTTCGCGGGCGATCTTGTAGGATCGCGTTATGTCTCGCCCCTCCCTTACAAGCATGTAATCGTAGTGAAAACGGGCGATACTTCATGAGTTCGATGGTTCATGACGCCAACCGCAGTTGCGCCCTGCGATAATAGCGTAACATTCACGGCAGTGAGGGCTGCGGTATCCGCTCGAGACAAATTTGGCAACGTTATGTTCGACCGAATCGCGCGACGGGGGGCAATACTCGGATAGGCTCTGGGAATTAGTCGAACGGGGTGACAAGCATTGGGACCAGTTGCTTGCATTATGAAAGACCAAGTCGCGGCCATGAAGTCTTGCGATGATCAGACGAACCGCCAGGCCGTCCCCAGTGTGGGTTCATCCGAGCCTGCCGCACCGCCAGTCGAGGTCGAGCCCGAGACGCCGCCGCACACGAGCTGGTGGGCACGAGCCTTCCATGCGCTTGCCGATGAACTATCCGATTTAAATTTTCGCTATCTCGTCGCGGATCTGCTCGTGCGCCTGCTGCCCAGCCTGGGCTTTTCGCGTTTGCGCGGCGCCTGTTACCGACTCGCCGGTTTGAAGATCGGCAAGGGCACGGCGATTCTCGGCCGCATGGAATTCACCGAGACGCGCCATTTGCAGACGCAACTCACCATTGGCGCGAAGACGGTCATCAACAAGCGGTTTTTTGTCGACGCCACGGGGTCGGTGCACATTGGCAACGGCGTGAGCATCGGGCATCACGTGGTGCTGGTCACAGCCGAGCACGAAATCGGACCTGCAGCCCGGCGCGCAGGCCCGAAGCGCCCGCGCGCGATCACGATCGAGGATGGCTGCTGGATCGGCGCGCGGAGCACGATCCTGCCGGGCGTGCGCATCGGCGCTTCGAGCGTGGTCGCGGCCGGTTCCCTGGTCGCCGCCGACGTGCCGCCTTGCAAAGTGGTTGGCGGCGTCCCAGCGCGCATCCTCAAGTCGCTGCCGGAATCGCCATGAGCGCGCATCTCGAAAGTGCCGATCGCCATCTCGCGGCGGGCGATAGGCTGCGTGCGACCGCCGCGCTGCGCGATCACTTCACCGCCGACCCGAGCTTGGCCGCGGCGCGTGGCGTGCTCGCCCGCCTCGACGGCCCGAGCGCCCCGCCCGATCGAGCCAAAACCCGGGTCTGGGTGCTCCGGTCTTATACGATCGAGCCCATCTTCCCGCTGCTGCGCGCAGCAGCCTTGCTCGAGTCCTTGGATCTGCAACTGCGCGCCGGCGATTTCAATGCCTACGCCCAGGAGATTCTCGATCCTCAGAGTGCCCTATATTCATTCGACCCGCAGCTGGTCATGCTCGCGGCGCAGACCAGGGACATCGTGCCGGAGCTTTACGAGTACGGCGCATTGGCCGAACCGACGACGGTCGCCGAGCGGGCCGCGAGTGCGCTCGCCGGCCTGACCGAACTCCTGACAACGCTGCGCTCGCGTACCGCGGCAAGCATCATCGTGTTCGATTTTTCGCAGCCGGTGCAACTCGCCGATGGCGTGCTCGACGAACAGGCGCCGGACGGGCAGCGCGCCTTGATCGAGTCGCTGAATCATGGCTTGCGGGCCTTTGCGGCGGCATCGGTCGGCGTGTTCGTGCTGGGCTTCGACAATGTCGTCGCGCGCGTCGGACGCGAACGCTTTTTCGACGAACGCAAATGGTTGACCTCGCGTATGCCGTTTGCCGCATCGAGTCTTTGGCCAGTGGCCCAAGAGTGCCTGCGCGTGATCCTGCCGGTTACCGGGCGCACGCGTAAAGCGGTCGTCGTCGATCTCGACAACACTTTGTGGGGCGGCGTGATCGGGGAAGATGGAATCGAGGGCATCAAGATCGGACTCGAGTACCCGGGTGCGGCCTTCCTCGCCTTACAGCGCGCGCTGCTCGACCTGCACCGGCGCGGCTTGATTCTTGCGATTGCCAGCAAGAACGACGAACGCGACGCGCTCGACGTTCTGGATCGGCATCCGGGTAACCTTTTGCGCCGCGAGCACTTCGCGGCCCATCAGATCGGCTGGAATCCGAAGCCCGAGAGCCTGCGCCGCATCGCCGCGGAGCTCAATATCGGCTTGGACTCTCTCGTGTTCGTCGATGACAATCCCGCGGAGCGCGAGGCGGTCCGACGCGAGCTGCCGGAGGTGCTGGTTGTGGAACTGCCGCAAGATCCCATGCAATACGCCGCGAGCCTGCGTGCCCTGCCCTGCCTGGAACGCGTGCGGGTCAGTTCCGAGGATCGCGACCGCGGCCGCCAATACGCCGAGCAGAGGTCGCGCGCGGCGCACAAGACCTCGGCGGCCACGCTCGAGGATTATTACCGTTCGCTCGAGATGTTTGTTGAGATCGCGCCGCTCGCCGATGCCACGCGTGCCCGCGTCAGTCAGCTGACGCAAAAGACCAATCAATTCAATCTCACCACACGTCGCTACGACGAGTCGGCTCTCGCGGCGCTCGCAGCGGAGCACACGACGCGCGTCTACAGCTGCAGCGTGCGCGACCGTTTCGGTGACAACGGTCTGGTCGGCGTCGTTATCGTGCGGGACCAAGCGCCGGCCTTTGAGATCGACACCTTGCTGCTCAGCTGTCGCGTCATCGGACGCACCATTGAAACCGCCATGCTCAGTTACGTGGCCACCCAGGCGCGTCGCGCGGGCGCACGCAGTTTGCGCGGCTGGTTCGTGCCGACCGCGAAGAATGAGCCGGCCGCCGATTTTTATCCGCGGCATGGGTTCGAACCGATCGAGACCCGTGATGGCGCGACCCTCTGGCAATGCGATCTGTTGCGCAGCCAAATCGAGTGGCCGGATTGGCTCGCCCGCGCGAGCGAATGCGAAGCGGCATGAGCGAAGACTTGCTGCAACGAGTCTGCCGCGTCGTCGCCGAGACGCTCAACCTGCCGCCGGCGCAGGTCAACGGACAAACCAGCCCGGGAAACCCGGAGCAATGGGATTCTTTCGCGCAACTCAGTATTGTGCTCGGCTTGGAGCAGGAATTTGGCGTCTCGCTGTCCCCCGAGCAAGTGGAGGCGATGACTAGTGTCGACGCGATCGTGCGGGAACTCAGCTGACACCGACGCGACATCCCGCGACGCGTTGCAATCAATAAATGACCTCGACCGGCGCTCGAAAGACATAACCTACGCCCCGCTCGGTCACGATGTAGCGCGGCTGCGCCGGGTCCGCCTCGATTTTGCGGCGTAACCTCAGTATTTGGATGTCGATTGCCCGATCATAGACCTCGTTGTCATAGACGCGGCTGGCCTCCAGTAGCTGATCCCGCGTGAGGATGCGCGCCGGCGCCGCCAGCAACGCCGCCAACAGGTTCACCTCCCCATTGGTGAGGTTCACCGCGCGACCGTCCTGATGCTTCAAGCGACGCGTACGCAAGTTCAACTCGAACTCGCCGAAGCGGTAAGCGCGAATCTCGCGCACAGGCACGGAATCGGCGGCGCTGGGTTTCGCGCGCCGCAGCACCGTGCGGATGCGCGCCAGCAGCTCGCGTGGGCTGAAAGGCTTCGTGACGTAGTCGTCCGCGCCGAGTTCGAGCCCCATGACGCGATCCGCCTCGTCGCGCACGCCCGTCAGCATGATGACGGGCAGCGCTCGCTGCTCGCGCAGCTTGCGCGCAATCGCCATGCCGTCCTCACCGGGTAGGCGCAAGTCGAGAATCACGAGGTCGATGGCCTCTGCGTCCAGGATCTGCGCCATTTCCTTGCCGCTCGCGCCGGCACTGACCTGCAGGCCGTTCTCCGTCAGGTACTCCTGCAAGAGGCTGCGGATTTGTGGGTCGTCGTCCAGTACGAGAATATGCGGTCGAATGTCCTCCTGCATGCCTGTGCTCCCCAAAGCTATCGCCCGGCCCCGAGCAGTCGCCCGAGTGCTTGCGCAATTTCGTGGGCATGCAGGGGCTTATGCAGCACCTCGCCGACGCCCGCCTCGCTCGCGCGGGCCATCAGGCGTGCATCGCCATGGCCGCTCATCAATAGGATCGGTACGGACGGACGCAGATCGCGGATCTGACGGGCGAGCTCGGTGCCCACCAGATCCGGCATCGATTCATCGGTGAGAACCGCATCGAAGCGTTCCGGCGCGGCGCGAAATGCCGCCAGCGCGGCCTGGCTCGAGGCAAAGCCGATCGGCTCGTAACCGAGTCCTGCCACGGTCTCCTCGGCCAATGACATGAGTGCCTGCTCGTCATCGACGATCATGACCGTCTCTCCATGGCCCTGGGGTAGCAATTCAGAGCGGGAAGTCGCGAGCGAGCTGACTTCCCCAGACACCGGCAACCAGATCGAGACTGTCGTGCCTCGTCCGAGCGTCGAGCTCACGTCAATGCCGCCGCCCAGGTCCGCAATAATCCCATGGACGACCGACAGACCAAGGCCCGTGCCCTCGCCGACCGATTTCGTCGTGAAGAACGGATCGAAGATTCGCTCTAGAATTGCCGGTGGAATGCCGGCACCGGTATCGGCGACCGTCAGATGCACGTAGTCTCCGGGCGCGAGTGCGCCGCGCGAAAGAGTTCGTGGCGCCATCAAGGTCTCACGTTGCAAGCGGACTTTGAGCACTCCCCCACCGGCCATCGCTTGCACGGCATTGGTACACAGGTTCATGGTTACCTGGTGCAGATAGGTCGCGTCGCCCGTCACAGCCGCCGTGCCCGCGGTCAGCGCACTCTCGATGTGAATGCCGACGGGCAGTGAGGCTGCCAATAATTCCAAGGTTTCGCTGACCACCGACTGCACATTGACTGGGACGCGATCGCCAAGGCCGCTACGGCTGAATCCGAGGATACGTTGCACCAGGAGCTTGGCGCGTTCAGCGGCGTGCAGGACATTGTCCAGGTAACGCTTGAGAGTAGGGTCTTTGGCTGCCTCATGCTGCAGCGCCAGTTCCCCGTAGCCGAGAATGGCACCCAAGACGTTATTAAAGTCGTGTGCGATACCCCCGGCGAGCGTGCCGATCGCCTCCATTTTCTGGGACTGGCGCAGCTGGGATTCCAGCCGCTCTTTGTCGATCTGCGCCTGCTTTTGTGCGGTGATGTCGATCGCGGAACCCACGAATCTCACGGGCTTGCCGGCCGGATCGAACGAGCAGCGCCCGCGTGCGAGCAACCAATGCCATTGCCCATTCGGGTGCAAAACGCGATATTCGTACTCGAAGCGCGGCCGCCGACCCTCGAAGTGTTCGCGCAGGGCGAGTTCGAATCCCGGGCGATCGTCGCTGTGCATGCGCACGCTGTCGATCCATTCTTGCGCCGGAATGAGCGCACTCTCGGCGCGCTCTCCGTCGAGCGCGCGCATGCGTGGCGACAGATATAACTGCTTGCTGGCGGCGTCCCAGTCCCAATGGCCCTCGTTCGCGCCCTCCATGGCCAATGCGTAGCGCTCCTCGCTGTCACGCAACGCCCGCTGGCTATCGGCAACACGTCGAATCTGACGCATCAAGGCCGCAAGCATCAAGGCGCTCAGCAACACGACGATGACCGTGCGGAACGCGACCCGGATCGTCTCATCACGCCAGGGCTTCAATGCAATCTCGGCGTCGCGAGTCACAGCGAGCCGCAGCGGCGTGTTCCTGACCGGCGCCACCGCGATAAAGTTCATGCGATCGTCGAGCGGGTCACGCATCGCCGCGAGCGGATCGGCGGGCTCCTGCGCGAGCGCCGGATACTTGCGTCCCACTGCATCCGCGATGCGCGGAATGCGCACGATCAAGGTGCCATCGTCGCGCAGCAATTGAATCGCACTCCCCACGCCCACATCGACCGCGCGGTAGAACTGATTCAGATCCTCGAGATCGACGTTGGCAATGACCACGCCGGCAAAATGTCCGTGTTCGTCATCGAGCCGTCGCGACAGGATGACCGCGGTCCGGCCCTCCGTGCGCGTCGTGAGCGGCTCGCTGATGAACATGCCCAAGTTGGGGTTATCGCGTTGCGCGATGAAATACGAGCGATCGGCCGCATTGTGATTCGCGGCCGAGAGGACCCGCGAGCGGTGCAGAGTGTTGCCTTGCGCGTCCATGATGAGGACTTCGTGAATCTGCTGAATGGCTGAGACACGAGCTGCCAGAGCGGCATTCAGTTCCTCCTTCGGGATCGTCTGACTCTCGCTGCGATACCAGCGTGCCGTATCGAGCAACAGCAGATCGTCGGCTTGCAGGCTCCAGACCGTTTGTTCGGCAAGCGCGTTGGCCATATTGCGCAATTCGCGTTCGTTCGCCGCCAGCGAATACTGATACGAGCGCCAGGCGTCGTGTATCGAGGAGCCCACGAAGGCGAGAATCACCAGAATGCCGAGCACGATGACGCCCAGCTGTAAGCGCTTGAATCGGATGACGCCGGTGTCCGGCGAACCAAGATCGCTTACCTGTAGCATTCGGTGGAAAGAGCAGCCTTAAGCGGTTTCCCCTAGTATACCCCGCACCGATCCGAGCAGTTCGTGCCGGCTCAGCGGTTTCGCGACGACCTGCTCGACGCCCAAGGTTTGTGCGGTCGCTCCCGAGGCTGCGAGACCCGGGCGAAACTGACCCGAAATGGCGATGATCGGTGTGCTCGAATGGGCCGCTCGGATGTCGCGCAGGCATTGCGCACCGGAGTCCTTGGGATTGCAGACACTCGCGATCACAAGATCGCAGGGCACATCCTGCGCGGCAATGCGCGAATTGCCGAGGCGAACTCGATAGCCGGCCTCGGCGAGCCACTCCTGCACCAAGGCGCGAGTGAGCGAGTCCTCTTCGTACACAACGATGTCGCGTGGCGTGACCATGACCACAAGAGTCCGGGAGGCGCAACGCGCCGCGATGTCAAACCACGGATCGGTCGGTTTCAATTGAAACAGCGCTGAAATGGTCTGTTCGCCGCGCTCCGTTACCTTAGCCCTTATGTTAGCCCTCGTCCGAATTGCGCTGGCCCGCCCGTATACGTTCATCGTCGCGGCTCTGCTCTTGCTGATCATCGGCGTATTGACCGCGATGCGCATGCCGGTCGATATCTTCCCCAGTATCAACATCCCGATCATCGGTGTCGCCTGGCAGTATCAGGGTATGCCGCCCGATCAGATGGCCGGTCGCATCGTCACGCCGTATGAGCGGGCTCTGACTACCACGGTCAACGATATCGAGCATATCGAGGCGAGTTCCTACACGACCTTCGGTATCGTCAAGATCTTCTTCCACCCGACGGCGAATATCGCGACCGCGAACGCCCAGGTCACCGCGATCTCGCAGACCCTGCTCAAGCAGTTGCCGCCGGGTGCAACGCCGCCACTGATCGTCAATTACAGCGCCTCCACGGTGCCGATCCTGCAACTCGCGCTCTCCGGCAACGGCCTGACGGAACAGAATCTCGCCGATCTCGGGCTCAATTTCGTCCGCACGAAGCTCGTCACGGTCGAGGGCGCCGGCATCCCCTATCCGTTTGGCGGCAAGACGCCCCAAGTGATGTTCGACCTGGATACGGGAGCCCTGCAGTCGCGCGGTTTGACCGGCCTAGACGTCGCCAACACCCTGGCGGCGCAGAACCTGCTGACGCCGGCCGGCACCCAAAAGATCGGCGACTCGGAATACACGGTCAACTTGAACAGTGCACCCTCGAAGATTTCGGATCTTGGCGATCTGCCGATCAAGAGCGTGAACGGCGCGATGGTCTACATGCACGACGTTGCGCATGTACACAACGGCAACGCCGTACAGACGAACATCGTGCACGTCGATGGCAATCGCTCGGTCTTGCTGAGCGTATTCAAGAACGGCACGACCTCGACACTCGACATCGTCAGCGGCATAAAGAAGGCCTTGGACGTCGTGCGGCCGTCGCTGCCCGATGCATTGCAGGTCAAACCGATCGGCGATCAGTCGGTATTCGTGCGCGCCTCGATTCAAGGCGTGATTCGCGAAGGTGTGATCGCGGCGGCGTTGACCAGCCTCATGATTCTCTTGTTCCTCGGCAGCTGGCGCTCGACCTTGATCGTGACGACTTCGATCCCGCTGTCGATCCTCGGTGCGATCGCGTCGCTCTCGGCGATCGGTGAGACGCTCAATATCATGACCCTCGGCGGCCTTGCGCTCGCGGTCGGCATCCTCGTCGACGAAGCCACGGTCACCATCGAGAGCATCAACTACCACCTCGAGATGGGTAAGCCGGTCGAAAAAGCGATCATGGACGGCGCCAATCAGATCGTGATCCCGGCGTTCGTCTCGCTGCTCTGCATCTGCATCGTTTTCATCCCGATGTTCTTCCTAAGCGGCGTCGCCAAATTCCTGTTCGTGCCGCTCGCCGAGAGCGTCATTTTCGCGATGATCTTCTCGTTCCTGTTGTCGCGGACGCTCGTGCCGACGATGGCGAAGTATCTGCTCAAGCCGCATGTGGCGCATGACCACAGCGCCGCGCATGGCGCGCCTAAGCCGAATTTCCTGGTCCGCTTTCAGCGCGGTTTCGAGGCCAAGTTCATGCAGTTGCGCGGCGGCTATCACGGGCTGCTCGCGCTCGCGATCGAACATCGTCGCCTGTTCATCGGCGGCTTCCTGGGATTCGTGCTGCTGTCCTTCCTGTTGACTCCGTTTCTCGGGCGTAACTTTTTCCCGCAGGTCGACGGCGGCCAGATCATGCTGCATGCACGCGCCCCGGTCGGCACTCGCGTCGAGGAAACGGCGGCGAAATTTGCCGAGGTCGAGAAGGCTATCCGCGTCATCATCCCACCCTCCGAGACGGCGGCGATCGTCGACAACATCGGCACGTACCTGTCGTCGATCAATACGATCTATAACAATACCGGCACGATCGGCGAGTCGGACGGCGACATCCAGATATCGCTCAAGGAAGGACATGCGCCCACGGCCGACTACGTGGCCCGTTTGCGCAACGAGCTGCCGCGCCGCTTTCCCGGCATGACGTTTTCGTTCCTGCCTGCGGACATCGTGAGCCAGATCCTGAACTTCGGTGCGCCCGCGCCGATCGACCTGCAGGTCCGGGGCAATAATCTCGACGCAGATTTCGATTATGCAAACAAGCTGTTATCGCAGATCCGTCATATACCCGGCGTTGCCGATGCCCGCATCCAACAATCCGCGCGTGCCCCGGCGCTCAATGTGAACATCGATCGAACGCGCGCCCAATTCGTCGGAGTCACGGCGGCCGACGTGACCAATTCCATGGTTGTCAATCTCGCAGGCTCGACGCAGGTGGCACCGACTTTTTGGTTGAATCCGAAGAATGGCGTGACCTATCCCATCGCGCTGCAGACGCCGCAATACAAGATCGACAGTCTGGCCGCCTTGCAGAATCTCCCGATCAATGCGAAAGGTGCGCCAACGACTGTGCTTGGCGGTATCGCCGACATCGAGCGTTCGCATGGCAATGCCGTGGTGTCGCAGTACGACATTTCCTCGATGGTCGAGATCTACGCAACCGCACAAGGTCGCGACCTTGGCGCGATCTCCGCCGATATCCGCGAGGTGATGGCCAAGAACGACAAGGACAAACCGAAGGGCGCGATCGTGGCACTCGTCGGCCAGACTGCGACCATGAACAGCGCCTACACCGGCCTCCTGTTCGGCCTATTGGGCGCGATTGTATTGGTGTATTTGTTGATCGTGATCAACTTCCAGTCCTGGAGCGATCCGTTCGTGATCATCACGGCGCTGCCCGCCGCGCTCGCGGGCATCGTCTGGATGCTGTTTGCCACCCACACAACCTTGTCGGTACCCGCGCTGACCGGTGCGATCATGTGTATGGGTGTCGCGACCGCAAACAGCGTGCTGGTCATCAGTTTCGCGCGTGAAAAGCTGCTCGAGATGGGCGATTCAACCAAGGCCGCCTTGGAGGCGGGCTTCGTGCGTCTGCGCCCCGTGCTCATGACCGCGCTCGCGATGGTGATCGGCATGCTGCCCATGGCACTCGGACTCGGCGAAGGCGGCGAACAGAACGCGCCGCTGGGCCGTGCGGTCATTGGCGGCCTGATCTTCGCGACCGTCTCCACGCTATTCTTCGTTCCCGTGGTTTTTAGCATCGTTCATCGCAACTACCGTCCGGCGCCCGCGCCGGAGGGTAATGCAGGAGATATCCATGTCACCGCCTGATCAAACTCCAGCCCCCGCTGATGTGCGCGGTCTGCGCAAGGCCGGCCTGATTTTCGTGATCCTCGTCGTCGGCGTAGTCGCCTACGGACTCGTATCGCGCGCCGCGCAGAATTCGCGGCTGCACGATTTGACCGAGGCGCAGGCCCTGCCCAACGTCGCGGTCGAGAGTCCGAGCAGCGCGGTCAATCGTTCGGGCTTGGACCTGCCGGGACGGCTGCAAGCATTCATCGAGGCACCGATTTATGCGCGTGTCCCGGGTTATTTAAAGGACTGGAAACACGATATCGGCGCCAAGGTGAAGGCCGGTGAGCTCCTCGCGGAGATCGACACGCCCGACCTCGACCAGCAGCTCAGCCAGGCGCGCGCCGATTTGAACGTCGCACAGGCGAATGCGCACCTTGCCGAGATTACGGCGAAACGCTGGCAGGCGCTCGCCGGCACGGACGCGGTCGCCAAGCAAGACGTCGACCAGCGAACCTTTACCTGGAATGCGAATATCGCGCAGGTCAAGTCTGCGCAGGCAAACGTCGATCGCCTGGTCGCCCAGGCCGGATTCAAACGACTGGTCGCACCCTTCGATGGAATCATCACCGCGCGTGATACCGATGTTGGCGCCCTGATCAACGCGGGTGCCGCGGGCGGCGCGCAACTATTCGTGGTGTCCGAGACTGGCAAGCTGCGTGTCTACGTGGACGTACCGCAGAGCTCGGTACCTAGCGTGCCGCCGGGGACCCAGGCGACGATTCAGGTGCCCGAACACCCGGGTAAGACCTACACGGGTGTGGTCGAGGCATCGGCCCAGGCCGTCTCGCCGAGCACGGGCACGACGCTCATGCAGATCATCGTCGACAACAAGGCCGGCGAACTGATGCCGGGCGGCTATGCGAGCATTCATCTGAACGTGGCCCCTGCCTTGAAAGTACTGAGCGTCTCCTCGAGTGCGCTGATCTTCAACGCCAAGGGACTCTCCATTGCGACGGTTGGCGCGGACAATCATGTCGTGGTCAAGCCGGTGACCGTCGAGCGCGATCTGGGTGCGGTGGTCGAAATCGCCTCGGGTCTCAACGATACCGATCGCGTGATCCAGAATCCCCCGGACGGCGTCGCGACCGGTGACCTGGTCAACGTGGTCGAAAAGCCGAAGAGCGCCAATGCCCATAGCTAGGATGAGTTACTGGTTGACGGCGCTGCTGTTGCTCGGCGCCTGCTCGTTCGCACCGCCGTTGAAAGTGCCCGTGGTTCCGACCGCGGACTCGTTCAAGGAACTGGGTGAGTGGACGCAGGCCGAGCCTGCGGACCGATTGCCGCGCGATAGCTGGTGGAATCTCTACGACACGGCCGAGATCGATCAGCTGGAACAACAGCTGATTGCCGGTAATCCTTCCTTGGCCGCCGCCCTTGCCAACTACTCCCAGGCCAGGGCGCAGCGCGACGAGGCGCGCTCCGCGCTGTTTCCGACGATTGGCGGCACCGCAGGCGTTTCCAGCAATCAGGAATCCCGGCGCGCTCCGTTGATCGGCCCCACGACGCCGCGTTACTACGATGACAACACGCTCGGCGGCAGCCTCAGCTACGAACTCGATCTCTGGGGCAAGATTCGCAACGAAGTCGCCGCAGGCACAGCGAATGCCGAGGCATCGGCGGCCGACCTGGAGAACGCGCGACTGTCCCTGCTCGCGCAACTGGTCGACGACTACATTCAGCTACGCAGCATGGATCAAGACAGCGCGCTGCTCTCCGACACGGTGCAGGCCTACGCGCGTGCGCTCAGCCTGACCAAGCAGCGCCACGATGCCGGCATTTCGGCAGGTCTCGATGTCGCCCAAGCAGAAACGCAACTCGACGCCGCGCGCTCGCAGCTCGCTCAAGTTCTTGCGCAACGGGCGGTCATGGAACACGCGATCGCGGCTCTGCTGGGTGTCTCGCCGTCAAGCTTCTCGCTGGCCCCGGCGATCGTCGCGATCAAGTTGCCGCAGATTCCAAGCGGCGTGCCGGCGACACTGCTGCAGCGTCGACCGGACATCTCCGCGGCCGAGCGACGCATGGTCGCGGCCAATGCCAACATCGGCGTCGCCAAAGCAGCCTACTTTCCGTCGCTGACCTTGGCGGGTCAGGCGGGATACCAGAGCACTTATTTCAGGAAGTTGATCAGCGCGCCGAGCACGTTTTGGGGAATCGGACCCAACATCAGCTTCAACGTGTTTGACGGCGGTCTGCGCCGTGCGCAAGTGCGGGAGGCGCGCGCCGAGTTCGATGCGTCTGCGGCCAACTATCGCGGCACGGTGATCGCCGCGTTTCAACAAGTCGAGGACAGCCTCGCGAGCCTCAATCACTATAACGATGCGGCACGGGAGGAAAAGGCCGCGGTCGATGCCGCGCAACGCACCTTGAATCTATCGATGGCGCTGTACGTGCAAGGCGCGGCCGATTATCTGAGCGTCGTCACGTCGCAGACCGCGCTCCTACAGGCGCAGCAACAAGCGTTGAATCTCGATACCTTGCAGTTGCGCGCGAGCGTCGATCTGATTCGTGCGCTTGGTGGCGGCTGGGAAGATCCGCACCAAGTTGCAGCGCGTTAGGCGGTCGCGATCTTGCGGCGGCGCCCTAGTTCGTAGAAGAAACAAAACCAGAGTACGACTGACCACAGGGCCATTCCCAAAACGACGGCGAGTGCGCCGATCAGCGATCGGAGCGCATTGCCAACCGCCGTAACGACGGTTTGAGCGGCGGTGGCCATGCGCAAACCCTACGCCTGCCGTATTCAATTTGCACCATGATTCCGTCACACATCCAAGCTTCGGACCTGTCAGAATTCAAGACTCTTGGGAATTGAAGGGCTTAGCGCCAAATCGTGACTTCCAGTGTGGGCATTGCCTACCTGGTTGATTTCAAGCCGTCTGCGCAGGGCGGGACTGACATTGGACTCAGCAAACCCCTTGGATATCAAAAAGACTAAGCTCATACCAAATTCGACTTAGGCAATCCGCCAAACCTCTCTTAGGCTCTTAAGCCCTAATTGACACGATGGTAGCTCCTCATGGCTGGACTGAGCGGACGAGATCATTGGCGGTTCGAGACCAAATCGGTGCACGGCGGGTATTCGCCGGATCCAACCACGAAGGCCGTTGCGGTACCGATTTATCAGACCGTGGCCTACGCCTTCGACAGTGCGCAACACGGCGCGGACCTGTTCGACCTCAAGGTCCCCGGCAACATCTACACACGGATCATGAATCCGACGCAGGATGTGCTCGAGCAGAGACTCGCCGCGCTGGAGGGCGGCATCGCTGCGCTCGCGCTCGCCTCGGGTCAGGCGGCAGTCACGTACTCGCTGCTCACGATTTCCGAAGCTGGGGACAACATCGTCGCCTCGAGTGCGCTCTATGGCGGTACCTACAATCTCCTCGCCCACACCCTGCCTCAGTACGGCATCGAATCGCGCTTTGCGGATTATCGCGATCCCAGCTCCTTCGAGCCGCTGATCGACGCCAGTACCAAGGCGGTCTTCGTCGAGTCCTTGGGCAACCCGCAGGGCAATGTCACGGATATTGAAGCGATCGCCCAGATTGCGCATCGGCATGGCGTCCCGCTGATCGTCGACAACACGGTCCCTACGCCCTACTTGAGCCGGCCCTTCGAACATGGCGCGGATATCGTCGTGCATTCGCTGACCAAGTACCTGGGCGGCCACGGCACGAGCGTGGGCGGCGCTATCGTCGATTCCGGAAAATTTCCCTGGACGCGGCACAAGGAACGATTTCGTCGACTCAACGAGCCCGACAAGAGCTATCACGGGGTCGTCTATACGGAGGCTCTCGGGCCGGCCGCTTATATCGGTCGCGCGCGCGTCGTGCCCTTACGCAATATCGGCGCGGCGATTTCGCCGTTCAACGCCTTCCTGATCCTGCAGGGCATCGAAACCTTGCCGCTGCGCGTGGATCGCATCAGTAACAACGCGCTCACGATCGCCCGCCATTTGCGCCAGCATCCGCGCGTCGCCTGGGTCAACTATGCCGGTCTCGAAGATCACCCGGATCATGCGCTCGTGGGCAAATACCTGTCGGGTAAGGCCTCGGGCATACTGACGTTCGGTGTCCGGGGTCCGGCCGGCGAGGGCCGCGAGCGTGGCGCCCGCTTTCTCGATGCCCTGCAGCTGTTCACGAGACTCGTGAACATCGGCGACGTGCGTTCGCTCGCGACCCATCCCGCGTCGACGACGCACCGACAGTTGGCACCAGCGGAGTTGCTGCAAGCCGGAGTCTCCGAGGACAGCGTGCGCCTGTCGATCGGTATCGAACACGTCGACGATCTCATTGCGGATCTGGACTCGGCACTGGCGGCTCAGTGAACAGCGCCGCGCCGGGGCGCCCGCGCTTGGCGCGGGCGATCAAGTAGCTGCCGAACGCGAGGCAGGCCGCCAGGCTCAGCCCGCCGTCGACGAGATAGCTGCCGTTGACGCCACCCTTGTCATAGCCGGCTGCATCGACGAACAGCATGTAGGTGATCGGCACATTGAACGCCGAGACCATCAGGCAGTAGCTCGTGGCGGAGAGTGGATTATTTTGACCGATCGTTTCAAAGGAGATCGCGACCGACGCGGTGATCGCGAGCGCCTGGAATACATTCTCGCCGATCAAGGCGATCGCAAAGGTCGTGGGCGTGTGCGGCATCAGGATCAAGCCCAGGGTAAACAAGGCACCAAAGAGTCCGATGGCCAGATAAAGCGGACGGGAGCGTAACACCCCGTTGAATACCGGAAACGCGAGGCAGCCGCAAATGCCGCCCAGCAAGACACCGCCGCCGCCCACGAGCGAGACGAACTGCGCGCTCGCATGAAAGTCCTTGCCTACGCCGCTAAGAAAGTTCGTCAAGGAGAACGTTGCGGCGGGCGCCAAGAACAGCAGGATCGCGAAAATGATTTCGCGTCGGCGCAATAGACTCGCGATTTCGCGAAAGAAGCCGACGAAGCTCTCGCGGGCCAAACGACGATCCGGCCCCGGCGCTGGCATCCACGGGAACACCGCCAAGGGCAACATCAACACAACGGCAAGGACCGCAGCCGCTGCGCTCGGCGAGAGCGTGCGCAGGATGGCGCCGGCCGCGATCGCCATCGCGCCGCCGCCGCCGATATTGCCGATCGTCACCCAGACGCTGAGCCTGCCTTGGACCCCTTCCGCTGTGATGTTGGCGAGCCAGCCGCCGAGCGCGCTCTGGTAGAGATTGGCGAACAAATAGCCCACGATGAGCAAGCCCTCGAAGAGCGCGAGATTGTCCAAGTTTAGGAGCGCGAGGGCGAGCAGTGCCGCCGCCGCGACCGCGCTCACGACCGAGTACCAACGCCGGCTGAAGCGCACGTCGAGCAAGGGACTGACCAAAAAGGTCCAGAATCCGGGCGAAATCATCGCCGCCGTCATGCCGGCGATCGTCGTCTCGGGGACGCCGCGTGCGCTGAGCAATTGCGGTATCGAAATGACGATGATGCCGCCGTACATGCCGAAGACCGCGTTGGTCAATCCCATCAGCCAGACCGGTGCGCGGGAGTGGCCTGCCACTAGACGTTCGCTGCGCACAGGTACCCGCGATAGCGATCCCGCATGGCGGCCGCAAATTCGCGGGCTTCACGTTCGTAATAATTGTTCCAGTAGCCACGTCGCAGCGACTCGACGACGTAGCGCCAGCGCGTGAGCCGCAGCGTGCGCCATTGCCGCAAGACATGGAAATATTCGTGCAGCAAGATCTCATGATCCCGCACGAAATCCGCGCCGCTGCAAGCCAGCAAGATTCTGTTGGGCCGCGTCGTCGCCACCATGCCGGGGTGAGCGCGTGCGTAGCGCGAATGCTCGATCACGACGACGTCGTGAACCGGCTCTGCGAAGACGTGTTCGAGGGCCGCGGCCACCGACGGCGCGAGCACATAGCGCCGCCCAAGCAATCCCCTGCTGGAGCGGCGCGGGCGCCGTCTCAAACGCGGTCCTTGTAGTTCAGTCGCGCGACTCCGCGCCGCAAGTAGTGGATCGCACCCAACACGGCCGACGGGATATACAAGACTGCCGGCAACGGCGTCGGTATCGCCGTCAGCAGAGCGATCACCGCGGCCTTGATCAAGGCCGATTCACGATCGTCGCCGTACCAGCGCAGTTGCGCGCGATAGGTAATGAAGCCCAGCACCAGCCCTGCGACGATGGCAAACGGGATCAGCAATCCCATGGTCAGCAATTCGCCGCCGAACAGCATCGCGTCAACCAGCAAGGTCAATATCGCAATGCGCGGATCGAGCCCGAACAGTTGGGTGAGACCGGCGGAACCACGGTATGGTCGCTCGTGATCGTGGCGCATAGATCCTCCTTGCAGGCACTCTAGCTCTCCGCCCATAGTATACGCACCCGGTAGGTTCGAGGCGCAGCAGCAATTTCGCGCTCGCCTGAAGAGCTCGCCCTCAATGAGGTTTCCAAATCGTGTCCCTTACACAGGTATTCGTGCTGTTGGGCTTTCTGGCCTTCTTCTTCGGTGTCATCCCGGTAGCGATTTGGGCGTTTGCCAAGTTCTTCCCAAAGCGACAGGACAGCATCTTCGGCTTTCCCGAAGATAGGCGCTAGGCGCTCTGCCTGACCGGCTCGTCCATGATCGGCAGAATGCCGAAGCAGTGAGGGTGCTGCTGACAGCCCCAAAAATGATGGCCCACAAGCTTGCCGCGCGTCGCCGCGCGCCTCTCCATGGGGCTGCCGCATTTCGGGCAAGTCGGTGACTCGGGCGCCGCACCGCGTTCGACCGCCGTCGTCAGGGTCGGCGGTGTCGAATGCGTGGGCTCCGCCATTGCCGCCGGCACCGCCGTTGCGGTAGGCGCCGCGGCTGCGGCTGCCGCTTTGGTAGGCGCGGATCGCCAGGTGCGCTCGACTCCGACCTCGGCCAAATATTTGCCGAGCGAATCGCCATCAAGCAAGGTTATGCCGACGTCCGTGGCGAATTGACGGGCGTCCTGGCTGAACCAGCCGCCGGAAACCAGATAACCGCCGGTGGCACGACGCCGCGATATTTCGCTATGTAGGTCCTCGACCGCGTTACGGCTGACCTGCCAGGCGCGCCAGTGCTTACAGTGCACCAACCAACGTGCCGAACCCTTCGCCAGCACGAAGTTGACCGACCCGTCAGCGGCTGCGGCGCCGAACACGCCGATCGCAAAGCCATGGCCGCGAAACGCGGCAACGATCAGTTGCTCGAAATCCTGCCAGGCCATCGAGCCCACGGGGATCGCAGGTCTCATCGTGCGCGCAGTCGCCTTGCGCCTGGCACGCAAACGCTTGAGCAACACGAGGGCGGCGCCCAAGCAAAAGCCGAGCGGCATCAGGTATTGCAGGGTGGCGGTGACAAGATGAACGAACTGGCTCTGCAGATTCGCTGCCAGACTCAGCGTCTCCTGGCCATTGGCAGGAATATCGACCGGCGCTGCCGTTTCCATGGCGACCACGTGGAGGATAAGCCAGGCGATCAGGGCAGCCGCCAACGCGACCCGCGGCCGCAACTGCGGGGCGAGACCCAACCGGTCTGCAAACAGTTCGAGCCGAGCGGCCATGCCCGAAGTTTGCGCCGATCGTCAAGCCGCCGACTGCGACCTCCGTCACGGGCCCCGCAAATTGAGGACGGCCGGCCGGTGCTCACGCCAGATCCGATCCCATTCCAGCAGGAACCAGGGCGTGAATTTCGCGGCGCCGTGTTCCGCCATTTCGCGCGTTAACGCGTCTGGACCCACCCACCGCCAGGCGTAAATCTCGCTGCGATCGACGGTCGGGGCCATGTCGCTGCGACCGATGAACACCGAACACAGCTCGTTTTCCGACCCGGACGAGTCAAACTGCACTTGGTATTGAAACTTGTACAGGAACGTCAGGTCGGAACTGAGGCCTAGTTCTTCGCGTAGGCGCCTCTGGGTCGCGGCGGCGATCGTCTCGGCGCGGCGCGGATGGCTGCAGCAGCTATTCGACCAGTACAAGGGCCAAAGCCGTTTCGACGGAGCGCGCTGTTGCAGCAGGAGTTCGCCACGCTCATTGAAAATCAAAATGGAAAAGGCACGGTGCAGCGTACCGTGACCATCGTGGCAGCCCGACTTGCTCATGTGGCCAACTTCATTGTCCGACGCGTCGACGAGAATCAGCATGTCGGCATCGGCGCCCATACCGGCAGCGTGTCGATCGTGGTACACTGCGTCAAGATTCATTGACATTTCCTCACATTCTCTTCACGTCGTAGCATCCTGAATCCATTGATCTTCACGCACTTCTACATGCGCCCCCACGGATTGGGTTTCGCTGCGCTGCACCGCCACATGATAGCGGCTCACGTCGAGATTCCGCCAGACCCGCGGCCCATGCAAGGCACCGTATGCACGTAGTCTTTCATACCCTGCTTACGTGTGCCGGAACGGCCTTGGCCTCGTTCGCAATGGCCTACAGTCTGATCGCCTTGCTCGCGATTCGCCGGCGCCTGCGTCCGGTCTTGGGAGGCCTGGGCTCGAGCGTTCCGGTGTCGATACTGAAGCCACTTTGCGGCGCGGACGCCGAGACCTACGCTTGTTTGCGTTCCTTCTGCGATCAGACCCATCCCGAGTACCACATTCTGTTCGGCGTGCGCGATCCCAATGACGCCGCAGTCGCCGTCGTCCACCGTTTGCAGCAGGAGTTTCCGCATCTGGATCTGCGCCTGATCGTCGATCAAGTCCAGTACGGCAGCAATCGCAAAGTCAACAACCTGATCAATCTGATGCCGCATGTGCGTCACGATTTGATCGTCGTGGCCGATAGCGACATTCGCGTACCCCGGGACTACTTGGTCAAGGTCGTCGCGCCCTTGGCCGATGCCGGTGTCGGCATCGTGACCTGCGCTTACTCGGGCTACGGCCGCTCGGGACTGTGGACCCTGCTCGGCAGCTGGTTCATCAATGACTGGTTCATGCCCTCGGTGCGCGTCGCCGCGATGACGGGTTCGCGGGCCTTTGCATTCGGCGCAACCATCGCGCTGCGCCGCGAGGTGCTCGACGCGATCGGCGGCTTCGAATCGCTGGCCAATCAGTTGGCCGACGATTACCGCCTCGGTGAACGCACGCGCGCGCTCGGTCTGCGCACGGTCTTGTCGGAGGTCCAGGTGGAGACCGCAGTGGCCGAATGCGATCTTGGCGAGCTCGTACGCCATGAGCTGCGCTGGCTGCGCACGATCCGCGCCCTGCGTCCGCTCGGCTACTCCCTCTATTTCGTAACCTTAGGGGTACCCGTGGCGGCCCTCGGGTGCCTGCTGTCCGGCGGCGCGACAGTGTCCCTGTTCATGCTCGGTGTGACGGCGAGCGCGCGAGTCATGCTACATTTCTCGTCACGCAGCCGCGATTCGTCCGCCTGGCAGTTGTTCCTGCTGCCGCTGCGCGATCTGCTGAACCTCGCCTTGTGGTGCGGCGGCTTCGTCACCGATCGCGTGCACTGGCGAAATGATCTTTTCCGGGTTGCCGACGACGGTTCAGCCCAACCCGTTGTATGAGGATTTGCTGACATGAAGACTCTGTTCCTGCACCCGCCCTCTTTCGACGGCTTCGACGGTGGCGCGGGCGCGCGGTACCAAGCAAAGCGCGAAGTCCGCTCGTTTTGGTACCCGACCTGGCTCGCGCAGCCAGCCGCCTTGGTCAAGGGCAGCAAGTTGGTCGACGCGCCGGCCGACGGCTTGTCGATGGCCGACATCTTGCCGCTGGCCAAGCAGTACGACCTCGTGATCATGCATACGAGCTCGCCCTCGTTCCCGAAGGATGCGCGTGTGGCCGAGCTCCTCAAGGAGCAAAATCCGAAGCTGCTGATCGGCATGGTCGGCGCCAAGGTCGCCGTGGATCCGGACGGCAGCTTGCAGGCCTCGACGGCGATCGATTTCGTGGCTCGCGAAGAGTTTGATTACACCTGCAAGGACGTGGCCGATGGCCTGCCGCTCGCGGACATTCTGGGGCTCAGCTATCGCCTGCCCGACGGCAGCATCCGTCACAATGACGCGCGCCCCCTCATCGCAGATATGGATGCCCTGCCCTGGGTCGCGCCGATTTACAAACGCGATCTGACCATCAAGAACTATTTCATCGGGTATTTGCAGCATCCCTACGTCTCGATCTATACGGGCCGTGGTTGCCGCTCGAAGTGCACGTTTTGTCTCTGGCCGCAGACCGTCGGCGGTCACCGCTATCGGGTGCGCAGCGCCCAGAGCGTGATTGACGAGGTGCGCTGGATCAAGGAGAACCTGCCCGAGGTCAAGGAAATCTTCTTCGACGACGACACGTTTACGGATAATCGGCCGCGCGCGGAGGAGATAGCGCGCGGACTTGGGAAACTCGGCGTCATGTGGTCGTGCAACGCCAAGGCGAACGTGCCTTACGAGACCTTGAAGATCCTGAAGGACAACGGACTGCGCTTGCTGCTGGTCGGTTACGAGTCCGGCAACGATCAGATCCTGCACAACATTCGCAAGGGCTTGCGCACCGATATTGCGCGTCGCTTCACCGCCGACTGCCGCAAGCTCGGCGTCACGATCCACGGCACCTTCATTTTGGGCTTGCCCGGCGAGACACCGGAAACGATCCGCGAGACGATTCAGTTCGCGGTCGACATCAATCCGCACACGATTCAAGTATCGCTGGCGGCGCCCTACCCTGGTACCGAACTCTATGCGCAGGCCGTTGCGAACGGTTGGCTCACGGCCAACGATCAACTGAATCTCGTCAACAGCGAGGGCGTGCAGCTCTCGCCACTGAGCTATCCGGGTCTGGGCGCGCCGCAGATTTACGCGGCTGTCGAAACCTTCTACCGACGGTTCTATTTCAGGCCGCGCAAGATCGCCGAACTCACCGCCGAGATGATGACGAGCTGGGACTTGACCAAGCGGCGGCTCCGGGAAGGCATGGAGTTTTTCCGGTTCTTGCGAATGCGCGAGGCCTGAGCGACGCAGTCGCGTGCGTAAGTTCCTCATCGTGACGGCCGACGACTTCGGTCTTCACGAGTCCGTCAATGAAGCAGTTGAGCAGGCAAGCCGAGCGGGTGTCTTGACCGCGGCCAGCCTCATGGTTGCCTCCCCTGCGAGCGCCGATGCGGTGCGCCGCGCGCACACCCTCCCTGGGCTGAAGGTCGGTCTGCATCTCGTGCTTGCGGACGGCTTGGCGCAGCTCGCGCCGGGATTGATACCGGACCTCACCGATGCGCGTGGTCACATGGATGACCGCATGTTTGCGCGTGGCGTGCGCTTCTTCGCCGTCCCCTCGGTGCGTCGCCAACTCGAGGCGGAAATTCGCGCCCAGTTCATTGCGTTCGCGCACACGGGCCTCGTGCTCGATCACGTCAACGTGCACAAGCACTTCCATCTGCACCCGACGCTGCTCGAAATGTTGCTACGGATCGGCGCGGAATTCGGTCTCGATGCCGTGCGTTTACCCAAGGAGCCGCTATGGTTCTCGCAGCGTTACGCGGGCTGGCTTGCGGGCCCCGCACGCGCGGCGCTGCTGCGGCCCTGGCTCGGCGTCATGAAGCGCCGGCTCGACGGCGCAGGCGTCATTTACAATGACCAGATCTTTGGCATTGCGGCGAGTGGTGCAATGGACGAGCCGACGCTGTTGGAGATTCTCGCGCGCCTGCCGCCGGGGGCGACGGAGATCTATTTGCACCCGGCGACTCGATCGGGGGCGGCCGTCGCGCCGTCCATGGACGGCTACCGCCATGCCGATGAACTCGCCGGGTTGCTCAGTCAGCGCGTCAAGGCCGCGGTTGGCGAAATCGACGCCGCGCGTGGCGGCTATCGCGATTTACGTGCTCGGCGCGCGCGCGTCAGTGCCTGAACGCCTGAGCGCATGAAAATTCTGATCAGGGTCGCCTGGGTGCTCGGTCTCGGCCTCATGGTCGGCCTCGTGCTGCGCGCCGGGGTTGGACCGATTCTCGAGTTGCTGTCGCAGGCCGGTTGGGTGCTGCTCTGGCTGATACCGCTGCACGCTCTGCCCTTGATGCTCGATGTGTTCGGCTGGCGCGCATTGCTGCGTCACTATCGTCGCTGTCTCATGCTGTTCGCGATTGCGGCCGTGCGTGAGGCGATGAATCGATTGTTGCCGGTCGCCAACATTGGCGGGGAAATCGTCGGCATCCGCCTGCTGACCCGGCTCGGTGTGCCGGGTCCGGAAGCGGCCGCGAGCGTCGTCGTCGAAGTATCGGTCACGCTGGTTAGCCAGTTCCTGTTCGTCGCGCTCGGCGTCGCCTGTCTTCTGCACCTGACGGGTTTGCTCCACCTGGCGGGGGCATGGCTCGGCTTGTTGGGCGCCGTGCTGCCGCTGCTCGTTGGTCTGTTCTTGGCCCTACGTTCGGGTCGTGTCTTTGGCTGGCTGCAGAGACTCGCGGCCCGGGTCCTCGGCAACGGCGAACGCATGCTGGGTCTCGCGCGCCAATCGGCGCAGCTCGACGAGCAGATCCGGGGTCTGTGCCGTGAGCCCGCGCGCCTGGCAAGGGCCATGGTCTGGCAGTTCGCCGGCCTCGTCACGGGCTGCATCGAAACCTGGCTTGCCCTGCGCTGGCTGGGTCACCCTGTGGGCATCGCGGCCAGTGTCGCGATCGAAAGCCTGACGCAGGCCGCGCGACAGTTTATCTTCATCGTTCCAGCGGGCCTCGGCGTACAAGAAGCCAGCCTGATTGGTCTGGGTGAGCTGCTCGGCGTGGGCAGCGGCGTGGCGCTCGCCTTGTCGCTGGTCAAGCGTATGCGCGAGATCATCTTTGGTGTGCCGGCCTTGCTGGCCTGGCAGTGGTTCGAAGGACGGAGGGATTTTTTGCATGTGCGCAGCCGTAGCAACCATTGAGGCGGGTTCAGACGAGCATCGGCGGCTTCTCGCGAGGTTCTTCATGGACACGCACGTCGACTACGTGCCGGAGAAGATTTTGTGGCCGCAGCTCGAGCAGTCCTCGCGCGAGCGTCTGACGGGACTGCCCTTTTGGCAGGAGGCCGTCTCGACGGAGAACGTCACGTCGAACACCGTCGCGGCCGCGGCCATGCTCGAACCCGACCCGGGTATCCGCGAGGCCATCGAGCTGCAGGGTTTCGAGGAGAATCGCCATGCGCGCTTGCTCTTGGCCCTCACCGAACATTACGGCATCAAGGTGCAACTGCCGCCCAAGTTCGAACCGCAGTCGCTCGAAAACGATTTCCTGTTCGCGGGCTTCGGCGAGTGTTTCGATTCCTTCTTCGCCTTCGGCCTGTTCGCACTCGCCCAAGAGTCGGGTTATTTCGCGCCGGCACTGGTCGGCATCTTTGAGCCCGTGATTCAAGAAGAGGCGCGCCATATCCTGTTTTTCGTGAACTGGGTGAGCTATCGCCGCTCGCAGCTGCCCTGGTGGAAGCGCGGTTTCTTTCGGCTGCGCTGCGCCGGCATCATCCTCAAACACGTGGCTAGCCGCATCAAGACGGCGCGCACCATGGGTGGGGGAACAGGTCCCGCCGTCGGGGAAAAGTCTGCGCAAAATTTTACGCTGAGCGCCACCCAGGACATCGGCGCACCGATCACGCTGCACCGCTTGTTGGAACTTTGCATCCGAGAAAACGATCGGCGCATGGCGCCCTATGATCCGCGTCTGTTGCGGCCGCGTCTCGTGCCGCGGCTGGCCAAATTGGCCTACCGCTTGGTGCCGGCCAGCATCTGATCGGGCCGGCATTCGATCAGGCCAACAGCCCCCGGTCGCGGAACCACGCGATCGCATCCGCAAACGCCTCGACCGGCGGCCTCGCGCGATAGCCGAGTTCACGCTCGGCCTTGGCGCTCGAGAAAAACATGAGTTTGCGCGACATGCGCACGCCCTCCAGCGTCAAGCGGCCCGGACGACCGGTCACGGCCGCGACGGCCTCGGCGACATAGGCGATCGGCAGAATCACGCCATACGGCAAGCGAATGCTGGGTGGCCGACGCCCGACCAAGCTTGCGATCTGCGCGAGGATTTGCTGCAAACTCATGTCCTCGCCGCCCAAAATATAGCGCTCCCCCGAGCGCCCGTGACGGTAGGCGAGCAGATGCCCCACGGCGACATCAGCGACGTGCACGATATTGAGCCCGGTATCGACGTAGGCCGGCATCTTGCCCGCCGCTGCGTCGAGTACGATGCGGCCCGTCGGCGTCGGCTTCACATCGCCGGGCCCGACCGGTGTCGAGGGATTGACGATCACGACCGCCATGGCACCGCCCGCCGCCTCGCGCGCGACTTCTTCGGCGAGGAACTTCGAGCGCTTGTAGTGGCCGATCATGTCACTGAGCCCGGCCGGCGATTCTTCGTTGCCGGGCAGGCCGCCCGGCGGAATGCCGATCGTCGCGACGCTGCTCGTGTAGACCACGCGGGCGACGCCCGCGCTGCGCGCCGCGTTCAGAATATTGCGGGTGCCGTCGACATTGCTGCGATAGAGCTGCTCGGGGTCGCGCGCACCGAGCCGGTAATCCGCCGCCACATGAAACAAACCCGTGCAGTCGGCTACCGCCGGCGCGAGCGTGGCGGGCTTGGTCAGATCGCCTTCGGCGAGCTCCACGGGCAGACCCGCGAGGTTGCTGCGATCGGACCCGGGACGCGCGAGCACGCGCACCTGCCAGCCGTCGCCGAGCAACGCACGCGCCACGGCCGCGCCCACGAAACCGGTTGCGCCGGTGACCAGCGCTCTCATGCCGACTGCGCGAGGCCGGCGCGCGCCACGGCGGCGAGCGTGCGTTTCGCCCGACGATAGCGCCGTGCCAGACGCAGCAGCCCCCCGACCTCGGTGGGCGCGCCCACGAGTTCACGCAGCAGACGCCCGATCCTTACCTGCCCATCGCGCGTGGCCGCCATAACGGCGTGCGGCAAGAGATCGGTCGCCGTGTCGACGATCGCCCGAACCGCGATGAAGGGCAGTTCGCGCGCAATGGCAACCCGGCCAATCGCCAAGGTCTCCATGTCGACGGCTCCGGCACCGGTCGAACGCCATGCCCTGGCCTTGTCGGCGACCGTGGCGATTGCCGTCGGGTTCGTCAACAACGTGGCGCCACTCGGCACGAGCTTGGGAGGAAGATTTACGGCGAGTCGCTCCCGCCAGGCGGGAGTAGTCAGGATGCCGGCGCCATCCGGCGCGATCACCTGTTTTGGTAGTAGCAGATCCCCGGCGCCAAGCTCGGGATCGAGCGCACCGGCGACGCCCCAACTCGCCAAGCCGGACACGCCGGCCGCAACCAAGGATTCGGCCGCATGCCGCGCAGCGTCCGCACCGATGCCGCTCACGGCTACCAGGGTCCCGTCGCTCAAGGTGCGAATGCGAGAACGCTTTGCGGTCGCCGGGCCCAGGATGTCCGCCTCCTCGGCGAGTGCCGCGACGATACCGAGAGGCGACAAGCGCGGAGTCTCAATGGGCCGCGTGCGGGCGACTGTGCTCGCGGTGCGCGGCCAGCGCCCACAACGGAAAATAGGCGGAATAGCCGTGATAGCGCAAATAGAACACGCGCGGAAAACCGGGCGCCGTGAAGCTCGGGTCGTGCCAGAGTCCGTCCGCCTGCTGCGCGCGCAGCAAGTAGCCGACGCCGAGCCTGACCGCATCCGAGCCGGCTTCGCCGCAGGCGATGAGTCCGAGCAACGCCCAGGCGGTCTGATAGGCCGTGCTCGCCATGGCCGCCGCCTCGGGCGTGGCGCGCAAGTAGGAGTCATTGCTCTCGCCCCAGCCGCCGTCCGGATTCTGGCGACTCTTGAGCCAGTCGATGCCCCGCTTGACGGTCGGGTCCTCGCCGGTCAAGCCCGCGTTGCCGAGCGCGGTCAACGCTGACCAGGTGCCATAAATATAATTCGTGCCCCACCGCCCGAACCATGAGCCGTCAGGCTCCTGCTCACGGCGCAGGTACTCGATCGCTCTTGCCAATGCCGGCCGGTCCTGTGGCCGCCCGACGCGCGCGAGCACGGTCACGACGCGCGCAGTCACATCGCTCGTGGGCGGATCGAGCAGCGCGCCGTGATCGGCAAACGGGATCTGATTGAGATAAAAAAACGTGTTGTCGACATCGAAGGCCGCAAAGCCGCCATCGCTGCTCTGCATCCCGACGAGCCACTCGAGTGCACGGTCGATGCTGACGGCG
>Ga0209208_10001854_pt1 | contig 30152 bp, 26 predicted proteins | sample S1TSphfallax_3_FD_187694 | JGI IMG/M metagenome (GOLD analysis project Ga0209208, IMG submission 187694) | Host-associated microbial communities from peat moss isolated from Minnesota, USA - S1T2_Fd - Sphagnum fallax MG (SPAdes) (version 2) | ecosystem: Host-associated > Plants > Peat moss >...
TTTAAAAAAAAAAACAAACCCCCCCCCCCCCACACACCGTGCACATTCATCAACCCTTATTCTAACACAAGGTTGTTAAAAATCCCTAATAACCTCATCCCACTTAAATATCCCTAACACAATTTTTTTAAATTGAAACTACCGGCCATGGCCATGTCGATATGGCTCACAAGGAACAGCAACTGATCTTAGAAAGATTAAGGCTATGGCTAAAGGGTGAAAACACATTACGCCCCCCAAAATTGTAGTCACATAAAAAATCTACATTTGGTTTTTTTGGTACATGTGGACATCACATTTTGAATTATTTTGGTTCATTTCAAATGTATTACATTAACTTTATACTTAAACTAGTTTATTTAAAAAGAAATTCCAACAAATATTTACAATTTGAACATATGAAATATATTTGTGTTGAAAAAATACACATCACAAAGTATGAAAAATTGCAAATATATTTCAAAATTAAGGTTATGGTTGAAGTTTTGTAATGATTTTTTTGGTGGGTAGTGATATTGATGTACACTAACTCAATTTAATACCATTTAGAAGTTTACAATTTTTGGTTGAAAATCCATTCAAATATGTGATTTTTTGTATTTCTTAAGTAGTAAATGCATAATAAATTCTTTTTTTTGGGAAAGAACCATTACCTTAAGAAAAATGAGAAGATTTTATAGGTGAGCATTGTGTTATTTTTTCATTTTTCTTTGGTTTGGTAATGTGTCATGAACCAAAAACATGAGGCCCTATGGTTGTTCAGAAGATGTACATTATATATTTTATGCATATTGATTTTTTTCAATTCTCTTCATCTAACCATTGGATCAAGCTTAATTTTGATTCAAAATGAGCTTTGAGGTCCAAAATGTTGTCATGCACATTTTAAATTTCTTTTTATTATGTTTAGGGTTTTTTAAAATGTCATCAAGATTTCAATTTACCTCACACCTATTATACTTGTAATACATCATTTTTTGGGGTGAAAAGTGGTGAAAAATGGTTCACATGTAATGTGCTTTCACCTTAAATCCCTAAATTTGATATAACAAAAGTGATAAACTTCTTGGGTTTGACTAGTAATTATAAATGTTTTGTGAGAGACTTTATTAAAGGAAAAAATAACTCCTAGGGTATCCAATGGAACTTTAGTTGTGAACAAAGTTTTCAAAACTTGAAAAATGCCTTGACCTTTGTTCCGGAATTAAAAGTTATTAATCCCAAGATGGGTGAGCTAGTATTATGCATTGATGCTAATGATATAGCCAGAGGTGTAGTGCTTATGTAAGAAAGATAAATAATTACCTATGAGTTAAAAAAGCTGGTTTTTGTAGAATAGATTACCCCACCCATGAAAAGGAGCTATTAGTTGTAATTCATGCTTTGAAAATTTGGAGCTACTATTTGTTAGGCACATAATTCACAATTGAAATTGACCATGAAAACTTAAAATATTTAACCACCCAACCTAATTGAGGTAGGAGGCAATGTAGGCGGGTGGAAAGATTACAACAATTTGATTTTGATCAATCAATGTAATATGTGAAAAGCAAAGAGAATGTTGCGGTTGATGCCTTTTTCCATCATCCCTTGGTTAATGCCATTTTCACAGTGAGAAACACCATGATGCATGACATAAAGAAATATTATAACCGAGTCTAGAGGTTCAAAGAACCTTATGAAAACCTTAAAAAATAACATAGACATGCCATGAAGAAATTAAAAAATATTAGGCATACAACTTAGATGGTGGGGTTTTATACTATGGCATTAAGGTATGTATCCCTAATTTTGAAAATTTTCGTGTCAAAATTATTTATGACTATCACAACATCCCAATAGCTGGTCACCATGGATTTCAAAAGACTTATATGGTCGTAAAGAAAAATGATTTTTGGTTAGGCATGAAAAGGGATATATAAGAATATATATGAAAAAAAAATTGTGTCAAATAACTAAAGTTAAACAGATTATGATCCCAAGATTTCTACAACCATTGGGGGTGTAGAGATCCCAATAACAAGTGGGAATCATAACAGTGGGAATCCATGAACTTCACAGTGTGTTTGCTAGCATGATAATATTTTTGTGGTTGTTGACTAATTCACAGAGTTTGCCCATTTTATAATTGCCAAATTTATTGTGTTAACTATTAATGTGGCAAAACTATTTATTTGTGAATTTTTCTATTTACATGGTTTGCCAAAAGAAATTATTTGTAATAAGGATTGAAAATTTATAAATTAATTTTGGGGTACCTTGTTCAAAATGTTGGGCACCAAACTAAAAATGAGTAGTGCAATCACCTTGAAACAAATGCCCAAACATAAAAAACCAATTGTACTTTGGATGATAAGAAATTATGTAACACATAAATAAGTGACATGGGAACAATATCTATTTATAATGGAAATTGTTTATAATGTAAATTGGCATTTCTCCATCAAAACCAACCCATTTTATGGCCTTTATGGTCAAAAGTGTATAATTCCTCTTTCTATTTCAACACCCACTTTTAAAATGGAAGGAGTTAATCAAATGATAACCACCATGTAACATACTTTTAAATTGGTCAAAAAAAAATGCAAAGTACTCAAGATTAGGTTAAATTTTATGTAGATAAAAATTGTACCCCTTGAAAATTTGAGTTAAATGATTATGTGTTTTTACGAGTTAAGCCTCAACATAATGACCTAAAACCAAAAAAATGCCTAAATTTATCCCCTAGATTTTGTTAACCCTTTATCAAAACAATTTTTTGGGGAAAGGGTAATCTATTTATTGAATCTCCCAAAGTCTTGGTGAATCCACAATGTATTCCATGTTAGCTTCTTAAAAAGAAAAAATGTTAAACCTTTTTCATGTTTTGCTTGAATTACTTCAATATTTGGATGAAAGGAACACCTAGGATGTGTTAAATACTTAAGAACTTAATTATGACATGACATGCATGGAGGAGAATGTGGAGAAGAAAAAAATGAGTCAAATATTTAAGAAGTTAATTACAACATGACATGCACGGAGGAGAACGTGGAGAAGAAAAAAATGAAAATTAGCAAAAGAGGGAGTTCAATGTAATTATTGATTTCTTTGGTGAAATAAATTTTTTGTTTTATATGTTAAATTTATTTGTTATGCATTTTTTTGTTTAACACTATTTGCATATAAATATTTAACCTTTCACATAATCTTCACTTAAATCCACCTCTTTGGACCTACTTTTTAACTTAAACATTTTATACACACGAAACTTAATATTAAAATATGACTTTTATGAAAAATTTCATGGACCTAACTTTAAACCATGGTTTTGATCTTAAAATTTAATTTATAATTAAACACTCATGGGCACAAATTGTACCCTGACGACCTAACCCCTATATCACAACCTTAAATTTTACAAATCAAACATTTGAATGTCAAGCCCAAAAATGCAAAACTTAAAACCCTAAAACCTTATCCTCAAAACTATAAATTAAACCCTGAAACTTAAACCATAAATACCCAAAAGCTACACCCTAAACACAAATTTTTAACCCATAATTTCTTTGTGGGTAAATCATTTTAGTACATGTTATCAAGTTGTTTAGAACCTACCAAATAATTGGTTGATGGATGATCATTTGATGACTTCACGAAGTGAATGACAATTTTGTAAGGAATGGTTGCATTGTTTGACAAATAACCAAAACATGGCACATTAAAATAAAAAAAACTCCTCATTCAATAGGGAAATTCCACTTTATAAAACTCATACCTCCTAATGTTAAAAAATGGCCAAGGGCTTTACATGTTTTATCGCACATTGATGCAATGTTGTCAAGGTAATATAACAACATGGCTTGAACTAAGATTGACATCATTCCAATATATTCAACATCTTGACATGTCCATTCAATACATAAGACAATGAAATAACACAAATTTATAAACCATTGAGGAAATATTTTTCACAATATCACCCATAAAAATAGACCTCAAATGGTGTTACAAAATTGCACATTAAATCAATATAACCAAAAACAATGGGTTTTAAAGGTAAAGGTAGGTTCTTGCACCACAATCGGAGTACGACTTCTAACCCTACCCTTTTCCTTTACCAAACCTTTTTCAAAATGTGAAGGCAAAAGCAATGAAGGTCATTAATGTCAAAATGAAAGAGTGGGTGAACTTTGGTTCAAATCACGACTAACATTTATTCTTCAAAGGAAATCAAAATCTCACGAGTTGGGAAGAGACAAATGAGAGAGAAACAAAGAGAAAAAGAAAGAAAGATTTGAAAGGCTAGAAATATTGAACTTGCATTGGGATCAAGCAATGAAAGGAGCAACCAAATCAACAATTAGGAGCAAAGCACCAACATTTGAAGCTCGGATTCTCGCTTAATGGAATGTTGGGCATGGCTCTTTCTAGATGTTGTTCTCCCTTTCTTCTTCTAATGTTTGAAATCCTCAAACCATCAAAAACACTAGACATCTATAACTGTTGTCTCTAGTGAAAACGCAATAAGTTTGATTGATGTATCTCAAAGAGAACTCAAAAAGAAGAAGAAGAAGAAGAAGAAAGCTTCAAAAACACACATTTGAACAAAATCCCACGACAGGCAATTAAAAACTCACCTTCAGAAAGAAGAGAAAAAAGAGAGGTAAAAATGTATTCTCCAGTTGCAACCAATGCCTGCAGATCCATCTCCAAGCTCCTCAAACAGTATTACTTTCACCTGCATAAACTGACGCGAGTCAATTGCCATCTCTACATCATGGTGCCAATAAAAACAAGTCTTCCAACAGAAATTATAAACAGAACCTCAATTTTCCTCAGATGCTTCGCTTGTAATGTAACACTACTGTTTGTCAGAAGTCTTTTTTATTCTTCTTCTTCTTCTTGTTGCACTCCATTGAGCATCTCCAAGACCTGCGTGATCTCTTGCACTTTGGAATCGCCGCCTCTTCTTTTTCTTCTTCCTCCACTCTCCTCAGATGCTTTGTGTTAGTGTTTGTAGCAACAAGAACTACATCCCAGGTCGCATATGATTCTGGTTCATACACTCGAACACATCGGCGAACTTGTTGTGCGTCCGAATCCTAATCCCCACTCGATCGACGGAGAAGACAATGTGCGGGCGGTGATCGAATATTCGCAGCCATCCGGTCCATGGCTATCGCGTCTCATCCATGTACGGCACGTGGCATCAAGAACCGCGCAATCTAGAAATCTGCCGAGGAATCATCATTAGGTTACGGAAGAAGCTTGTCGTTACTACTGTCGTTGCGAGGGATTGCGTCTCTCAGAGATTTCCATCTGTTTTGTGCTTTTGTGCGCGAGAGAGATAGAAAGTTCTGAGAGAGTTCTCGAGTTCTCTGAGAGAGAGAGAGGCAGAGACAGAGACAGAGAGTTTTGAGAGCAAGAGTCGAGCAAGAGCGATGGCTGGGAGTAAGACGTTCGATTGTCCGATCTGTTTGGAGCTAGCATACAAGCCAGTGGTGGAGGCATGTGGACACCTCTTCTGTTTCTGGTGTGTGCATAAATCCATGAACACGAAGACGGTGTCGCATTGTCCGGTGTGTCAGAAATCGTATGTTCATCTGCCTCGAATCTGCGAGCAGTTACACCGTCTTCTGGGGAAAATAGCACCGGAGGAATATGCAAGGAGAGCCTCGGAAATCGCGGAGGAGGAAGCGCGGCAAGATCAGTACTCTCCGCAGCTGGAAGGCAGTGGTTCCGTTTCCAGGCGGGACGCTTTCTCCGAATTGCAGTGCAAAGCTTGCAATAAGCTTTTGTACAAGCCAATCGTGCTCAACTGTGGCCATCTTTTCTGTAAGACTTGTGTTTCTCAAGCGTCTAAGAACTGTCCGTCTTGTAGAGCTCATCATCCTGGACCTTTCCCACAGCCTTGTATAGAGCTTCATCAGTACTTGGAGTTCAATTTCCCGTTAGATTATGCCAAACGCGCTAAAGAATTGAAACACAGAGAAAATGAATTGCAATCTGCACCACAATTGGTCAACCATTCTGCTGGAGAAGATATCATCTTGCAGAACCCGATTCATCCTGGGGTCGGATGTGATGGCTGTGGCATGATGCCCATTCTTGGCAAACGATTCACCTGTAGTGATTGTCCAGAAACTGTTGGCTATGATCTTTGTGCAAGCTGCCATGCCCGGGGCAATAGTCTTCCTGGAAGATTCAATCAAAGCCATGGCCCTCATCACCGTATGGTGGAGAAGGAGAAGCAGAGGGAGAGACCTGAGATGCCTTGGATTTTGCTTTGGAGTTGGTGAAGAAGAAGAAGAAGAAGATCCTTTTGCATGATCTGAACAACCAGGAGTAAGCTCTCATCATCATCATCATCTTCTTCTTCATTTTTCCTTGTATAGCAATAATGCTTCCCCTACGCACTATGTCTGTTGTTTGCTTCTCTGTTTCACATAGGATGCAATCAGGGTTCACATCCTTTGTGCCATTCTGCAGAGCAAACTCATTTTGTATATGCTTCATAGCAGTACTACTCCTGCTGCCTCCTTTCACAGTACACAAAACCTTCACATTTGCTGCAAACTTTGTTATGTTCATAGTACCTAGTGCTTCGTAGTAGTACTCCCACCACCTCATTTCAACTTGCACAAAACCTTCACATCTGTATGCTTATAGTACCTAATGTATCATTGTCTCTTTTGAATAATCTTCTTACATCTGTGTAAGTTTCAATCCTTTCTGCTGCAGTGCCTTCTTCAGCACCACCTTCAGCAACAACTACCTGCACAGATTGTAAGAGAATGTTATGTGTCTAGGGTTAGGGTTTACTCCTGCTTTTGCTTTAAGTGACTTGTGTTGTGTATATTATGTATATGAATTTGTAATGGATATCTAATGCAGACGACCATTGTATCTCCATTTTGATGCAGCAAAGCTCAAATCAGTTCCTCAGCTGTTTGATTTCCTCACACAGAATTTTGTGATCTTCTTCATAACATGTTTTGGGTTTTGCTGCAGTTTAGGAACCTAGGGTGGGCTTGCTGCTGCTATTGTGCATGTTTATGTATATGGATTGAAACAAATGTGCCATGTGTAGCATCATTGTAATCCCCATTTTGATGCAAGGAGCCTCAAATCAGCTTCTTGGCTGTTTTGATTCCTCACAATGAGAATTTATGATCATGATAACATGTGTGTTTTGCTACAATTCAGAAATCTGGGGTTTACTCAAATCAGCTCCTTGGCTGTTTGATTCCTCACAAGAGAATTTGTGATCTGATCTTTGTAACATGTGTGTTTTGCTGCAAAACTGAAACCTAGGGCTTACTCCTGCTTTTGCTTAAGTGATTTACATCATGTATATTGGGGTGTATGAAGTGTAATCAAGGTGCAATGCATTGGATCATTGTATCCCCAGTTTGATGCAGGGAGCCTCAAATCCAGCTGTTTGATTCCTCACATGAGATTTTGTGATAGTCTGTGACAATTTTCTTTTCTCGTTTTGCTGCTATTTAGCAACCGTTAAATATTTTTGGTGGTGGGGATTCTGCAAGTTTCAATGCTTCTCTTGAAAAAATCAAAGAAGAATCTTTGCTATTGCTAGCATTTGATTATGTAGTCTGATGGATTACAATGGCCTGCAGTATAGTGCTCAGGAATAGAGTTATGAAACATGCTTGTGCTTACAGGGCTTGTCTGTAATTAATCCTTAAATCCGTTTGTTGAAAATTGCTCCATCGTATTGCACTTGATGAACTCTTACAGTATGCATTGAAGGTACTCTTAGTCTGTTTGGCCCAAATTTGGTTTAATGTTTTGCACGAAAGAATTGCTTTAATGTTTTGCACAAATTTTGTGCAGATCATTATATTCTTTTCTACACCCAAGGTCAGGAGCTGATGAAGTCATTGATTGGGAGCTGGTGACTCATAGTCTTGGCCACTCATCACTGCTACTTGTTATGAGGTGATGGTCTGACACTTTGTGAGCCATTCTCACGAGGTTATGGCTGTACTCAGTTGTCATGTATTCAAAGTGGTTTTGTGGAGATTTTTCTCTGCTATCTTATTATATATACTCTTAATCTGTTCAGCCGTCCTTTTGCTTCTTTAAAGAGGCCATCAACCATCAAGTGATTGATGTCAAGTCATGCTTCCAAATAGTTTTTCAGTGTTTTTTTCAAGAGAAAAAAACAAAATGCTTTTGTAAATGACTATAGTAGAACCTTTTGACATTGAAAAAGCTATGTGTTGTGTACGTGGGCCCAATGCCTCATGAGTCATGAGAGAGGAAAAACAGCTTTGTGACTGATTGCAGGCACTGCAGGAAAGGAGGAAAGGTGGGGTTACCCTGCAATCAATTTCTATAGTACGATCTCTTCTTTCCTTGACACCTATCTACCCTTGACCCATTCCTCCTGATTCAATAGTACATCATCATTAATAGCCTGCCTTTCTTTTTCTTTTTTGCTTTTTTGTCCTTTCCATTGGATTTCTTAGGTTTTGATTCACTGTGTGTTGTGCTCTTGGTTTGACAGATTTTGAGAATTATCAAGAACTCTTGAGTGATGATTTTTGGCATTTTAAAAGTATTGGATAACTGTGAATTAAGTATACACTCATTAGTCAAATTTACATTAGAAAAAAATGAAATTCCAATTTCCTCCAATGTTTTGGTTGAAAAAAAAACACTGATTGGGTGTGTCTGATTCTGGCATGTGAGAAATTTATTAGGAGCATTTTGAGTGAACCATTTGGGTGTGTCAAGGGAAGGATTGAGCAACCCCATGAGATAAGTACATTTTTTCATATGTTATGTGGTCTGATTTGACATCATTTGAGAATTATTTGAAGGGGCCATGTTTGGCATTTCAAATACAAGAGAACCATGCGGAAGTGCATTCATTTCTTGTAACAAAAGGTGTACAAAAGAGTTACCCAATAATGAGGCTAGCAACTTGATTCCTTCCTTGTTCCACCAGTTTTCTATGACCCATGATCTTAGGTTCCAAATACTCTACTAAACCGAAGGTGTATATATGTGTATTATACCAATTAATTGATGAATAATGAAGTGCACATGAGGTGTTTTAGCCTTGAAATCTCATACCATGTCTAATTGAAGGGTCAGTCATGAGTCAAAGCTTCAAAACAATGTATTGCTATTTTTGTAATTATTTTCGCGAAATTTTGTACACTATCCAATGTTCCATATCCCCTTTATGAATGTTCATTGATCAATCATATAAAGTGGGCCTATGTGTTATTGCAGTTTCATTTATATTGAAGTATAAAGAGCAATTTTAGTACATCATGGGTCATCCACAATATATATGAGAATATTTTATTCTTTTGTTTCTTCCCCTATTATATTGTTACACTTTCAAACATATATTGACGTGGGGAACAAGGTGTGAAGTTAATGCAAACATCTAAGGGTCATTTTCATCTTAATTTTGAGTCTTATCACATGCTGTTAAAGTTAAAATTTTGCTTTTCTTAATTTATAGTCTTTTTAGTCATGTATTCAAGTACATTTTATCCTATTGAGGCAGTGGGTGAGTCAAGGTGTGAAGGTTTGTTTAGGAGAAATGTTTGGGACACTTGAATGTGAAGCAATGAGGTTGTCAAAAACCTTTTAAAACAAAATGTAGAACTACAACATTTCATGAACTTTTTGTCCACAACTTTGAGTATAAGCAAATCAACAATTGGAATTATTTGATGGTGCTGAAAAATTTTAAAATTCAATGAAAAAGTTGAAAGATCTTAACCATTATGACATGTTCTTAGCTTTGTCATCTTGAAAACAAGCCATGGATGTACAACTGACACCAAGAAATACTCATGACTTGTGGATAGCAATGCCAAGGTATTCAATTTTGGTTGAATTGTTTCCAAAACATATGCATTAAAGAAACCAATGAATCGTTTTGTCACCCATCAAGTTTGCTTGCCATCTATGAACATTAGTATCAAGGGTCCCCTTCTACTTCACCTTTCCAACCTGATCATAACTTTTCATGTCATGAATTGTGTCAAAATTTTGCAATGCTGAATGGGATGGGCAGTTGCCAAAAGATAGGTTTTTGGAAACTTACTATTATCCTTCATTGCACATCATGTGATTTGAAGGTGTAATAACTAATAACTAGGTCAAGCAAAACTCCAAAAACAAAACCCTAAAATCCATGGAACTAGGGTGAGTTATGAATGGATTCCTCTAACACTTCTAGGGTAGTTGTTCTTTTGAATATGGGAAGCTCTGTGTTGATGTTATGATGTGAAAGTCACCCAACCCAAACTTATTTTCAACCTATAATGCTTATTTTTACAATTCATCCCAAATCCAATGTCCAACCTAATTAGGCTACTCTTAGACCAGCTCCACTCACACATCCCATTTAGACCTGTACAAGTGTTTACCATGTCCAACATAGCATGCTAGTTATTTCCGCACCCATTATTCACAAACATGAAAACTTGAACACTACGAAGTTGATGACTATTTAAAATGCCATCACCTGGACCAATCATTATGGCCAACCAAACCAATCAAATGAACTTATTTTGTTTTACCAGGCCTTTTGGAGATCACTATATCTTGCATGTATTTAGAGGTCCAAAGTTGAAACTCAGTTTCACCATATCTAAAGGCTGTACTTCTTCCAAAATACTATATGCAGGTCAGGACACAGTACACTGCTGCCACTGAAAATCCCATAATGTTCCTTCTAATTAGTCTACCTAGTGATACCCTGAAAAGGTTATATGCTTGGTATTCCTAGTTATTGCAGAGAAGCTGTTCAAACAGCAACAATGTATGGCATTAACCAATTACCTCAAACATCTCCCCAACTGACTTCATCAGCTCCCAGCAGTGTGTGGTGGTCAATGTCATATATTGACACACCACACAGAGTTTCGGTCACAAGACACACAGGAATGAGCACAATCTGCCATGCTTCTGGCTAGCTCACTGAAACCCAAAACAGAAGGAGCTGACCAGAGAAATCTAAAACAAAAGGAGAATACCAAAGAAAACCCGCGACAGAAGTAGAAGACTACAGAAACCCAAAACTGGACAACACCAAAGAAACCCATAACACAAGGAGAAAGACCAGAGAATAGAGAAACCCAAAATTGAAGGAGAAAACCAGAGAAACCTGAAACAGAAGGAGAAGACCCAAGACCAGGGAAACCCAAAACCAAAGGAGAAGACCAAAGAAACCAAGGAGGAAATTTCATACATGCCAAAAGTATTGAGCAAAGGTGAACAAACTGGATCTTGCAAGAATTTAATGATGTAATTTCATTGAGCTGAGGCAAATAGAATCTATTAAATGGGATCGAATGATTATCATTTTAGTCAAGGAGTGGAACTGATGCAATAGCATCAAATAGGCTGTCAGATCCATGGAAACTATATTGAAGGAATCCATGCAAACTTTTTCTCCTGAAGAAATACGTCTTCTAACCAGAAAATGAGCACATTGATAACAAACCATACATGAGTCCAGTGCCTACAGAGACAAACAGGTTCCCTCATTTGTTTTTACTTCTTGAGTAAGTTGAAAGCGTGACCCTTGTGGGGCTAGAAGGTACAGAATCAGATGATGCTTCAGAGTCTCCACTTTTCTTCTGAAAAGTAGGTGTCTCAGGAAGAAGTAAGGGTTCATAAACAGAGCCAAGTTCAGAGCCATGGTTGAATGTGGTTCGTGTCATGGATAAGGATACATCCAATGATTTTGTGGGCGTTTCAACTGACAAAGAATTGGTGTATTGATGCTCCAGCCGCTGCAACATGTTCACAGTGCTGGGTCTATACATGACGCGGAAATATTTTAGGGCCAGCAATGGTCCCATACCTATGATCACTATAAGCTGCAAACCCAAAACATTTTCCGAGTCAGAAAGCATTAATATTCACAAATGTGCTCCAGGTGTCTGAAATGATGACAACATCATGACCCTTTGTACCCACCAATCTCACATAACTTCACAGACTTCAAAAACTAATTTTTATAAATCTGATAGTATATTGGGCGTATTCCCACTAAAGAACACCAAACAAGTTTTGAGTCTCTGAAGGAGCCCACCAAAAGAGAGAGCCAATAGGCTGGTTGACTGCAGAGGCGAAACATGATGGTGTACATGCCAGAATGTTCCACCAGGTTCAGCAGCAAGTTCACCAGGTAAAACAAGACAACATTGCCCCACACTGCCATGTGCTGAAACCATGTAAATGAGCTGCCATGCATAAGATGATCCTGTCATTAGTATACCTTATTGGAAACAGCACTGACTGGGTATCAGATGACAGAACACCAACCCAGACCTTCATGTTAAATAAATCACATGGCTTTAGAATTAGGATATACTATTTTTGTTGTAGTATTTGTATACATCTCAGCTAGACATTGCAACTGAAGAGATTTCTACAGATCCCTCTTACTTGGTTTCCAATGCAACAAGAAAGGCCTGTAACCAGATGCAGCCAGATAAAGCCACCATGGATGTCTCTGCGATTTCACTTTTCTCATAGGCATACACATTTACTGTCACCAGAAAAACCACTGCTCCCTGGCACAAGCAAAGTATTTTTGTGAGCACTTTGCAATCCTTGAGACCACATTAAGTCCCCGGAAGTAAATGTGGGAGAAAGAGTTCGCATTCAAATGATATGGCCCAAAGGGTGGCATACCACCACATACATCATACCCAAAAACAGATGCTAGAGTCATAGGTAATTGCTCTAGCTTGAGAAGTTTTTCCCACATTCAAAAAGATGAGTTGATTCGTACATGAAACAGTGAGCGCCCAAACCAACCAGCAAAGGTACTTGGGTTGAGTAACCTGGGTAAAACAAAACAAAGACCACAGACCGTTGGCAAACAAGCTCAAGCAGACTAGACACTTTAAAGACAAGAAGCACTGAACACACCCACTGACTGAATTCACACTATGCACATACAGCTACTGGCAGAATTGTGGTGCAAAATTTGTTTTCAGTGCACTATTACCCACTTGACAACAAATGTTTATGGACCCTGATAGAGAAAGAGTACAAAAACAACCAACGAAGAACATGCAAATATATACCTTCCAGTTTGACAGATATATAGAATCTCTGGATGTTCTAGCACACTTTTTTCCTCAATATCTTTGTCAAGGATTGCAGTGACCATGACAGGAATACTCGTGTATACTACATTGTATGCCATCAGGCTTAAGGAATTAAAAAGGCTTGTTCCTGACACACCCGAGAGAAATGAATAGCTGATCTCCCCCCCCCCCCCCCACAAGATCCCAAATGTTAACCCATGTCTGTCAGTCAAGCAGAACACTGGCATCAAAACAAACGAATTGCAGTTGTATGGTAGATATGCAGATTATACACACTGCTCTTGGTCTTGCTATGTAGACAAATCAATGACACCAGAACTAGTTTACTGAATGTCTTTTGAGAAACCCAAAACTTGTTCAAAGCTAACTAGGTCAACCCTCTCAAGAGAAGCTTGTTCTCTTGGGAGGGCTGAGTGAGAGAGAGTTCTCCTTCCTTGAGATGACAGGAACCAACTTTGGAGGACTTGATGTTCAGTAAAGAGATACAAATCCAACATAACCAGGATCAAGATTTCACTTACAAAATTTGGATGAAGCAAATGACAAGCGACTTGTAAATACAATATTGAGATAAGAAAGCAGTTCGATTATATGAATATCGTCCATGCACCAAAATCAACCTTTTCAAAAACCTGAATTCTGCATCCACATATCATTAGTCTTAAGGAACACATGTGCAGTCTACTCTGAAAGTATCCAAACCAAAAAGAACTCCATGGAGAACTGATGTAGTCACAAGGGTGACAAAGTCAGGTCTCCTATCAGTTGATGGAGATGGTCAATCTTTGTCACATGAACTCTGCTCCTTTCAGATTCAAGATGACCCAAGGATTAGGAGATAGTGGGTAGTTACTCACTGCCAAGACAAAAGTCAGCAGCACGGGCTGCCTGTAATCCTTCTCTTCCACTGATTCCAACTCCAACATGGGCCTCCTGAATCATCTTAACGTCATTGCCACCATCACCAATGGCAAGGGTTCTATAATCACAACTTTTGACCAGCTCAACAAGCTGCACCCATGCTGGTTTGTGTCAGAAAGGTCTTGTCTCCAGACAGACAAACATGTCAACCTTTAACTATATCACTTGCACCAATTGAAAAAAACCCATATTTACAAGACTGCAGAGCATCTCCACAACAACGCTTTTGAGGTTCTACACAAAAATGAGTGCAGTGATAAACTTATTACAGTGTCAGATCAACACCTTCATCATAAATAGTGGAGAATTGCAAAATTCAATAAAACCCACACTGATAGTTTGAACATCTACAGCTCCAATCTCTTAAACAAAAGTTCATAAGATGTGATGTTCAGAGAAAAGCCAAATTGTTTAGAATTCGCACAAAGATAAAAGAATATCAAAAGCCAATATTGTAGCTTCATGAACTTGTTCACTTGCACAAATATGACAGAAGAGTTATGGGGGTTGAACCTGAGCCTTCTGAAAAGGAGTTACACGGCAACACAAAGCAGTTTTGGAAAGCATTGCGAGCTCTGTAAATGCTTCAGAGTGGTACTTCAATGCAAGCTCTAGTGCTAATCCATCAATCACAAATGCAACATCCTGAGCTCCAACCAATCAAAAAACAAAATACTTCTGCATGATCAGAAACACTGGGGAGATCTACAAGAAAGCATGAGCATCACTAATGGTCGCTAGAAAATGCACCAATAATGAAAGCAGCCCAGTGTCACATGTTACCTTGTCCTCTGTGCCAGTAATACGCAGTGTGCGTAACACCCGCTCTAAGCTGATCCGAACCTCATTTGATGAGCGACCTTGCACCTGTAGAAGCTGCCCTTCTGGCTCTGCAAAATTAAAACTCCTCTTGATCATACTCCTCACCAATGCTACATCCATCAATTGCAGGAGAAATTGAACACACCCAAAACATGTTGCAAGAGACAACTTAGGTACCAGGCAAAATGAAATTGCAAGCAAGTGCAATTTGGACAGCAGTGCTGTGCTTGTCCCCTGTCAACATCCAAAAATTAATGCCAGCATTTCTTAATGTTGATATGGTCTCTGGAACTCCTTCCTGCCAACATCCATGCCCAACTCATGGTTACTGCTGATAGCATGCATTTATACACATACAAGAAGCAAAAGTTACAGAATTCTGTTTTCAACCTGTAGTTTGTCCTCAATTGCAGTTGCACCAAGCAGCTCCAAATTTTTCTCCAGGAGCTGGCACACTTCAGCTATCTTCCACTGCAAAAACAATCCTAAATTTCATTATCAGGTGCATACTGGCAAGATTACAGTAAGCAACCATAATGGTTACGGCTGCAAAACGTGATTTGTAGTTCAACATCTGCTACACACAATTTCCACTAGTCCACACAACCTCTAGAATGCAGTTTAGCTACACAGAAGCCCCTCAAACTAGAATGCAGTTTAGCCACAAAGAAGCCCTTCAACCTTCCCAGCCACCAAAACAGCATGAGATTGGGTTAACCTCACGATCCATCAAAGACATGCTGGCCTCCTTGAACTTCAAGGACCATGCAGCATATTCATTCTCTTCAAGATCCCGCCAGGCAAGGCACATGGTTCTGAGACCCAACTGGGAATACCGATCAATTGCATCTGCAATTGGTCTCACCTGCTGAGCTGCATAGGAAGAGGATACACCAGAAACATCACATGGCACTCCTTTAAACAATGAATGTCCCTTGACCTTCCAAGACCTTGTCTCACAAAGAGAGACTAGAAGACTTCAATTTTAATCATTCACTGAATATGCCCATCAAAGAAATGTGAATACACACAAAAGCAGTTCAGGATAGTCAACCTCAGGACACTAGAGAGCCAAACACACCATACCATCCTTCCCCAACCTTATGCAACTTTGAACAGAAAGAAGTTGGAATAGTAAATGCTGACACAGCATTGCTCTGCATACCTGAGCACAGAGTAGGAAAGACAGTCTCATCAGCACCCTTTGTGAGTAGCTGTAGGGCACCTGTACCACGTTCCCGAACAACCACTGACATACGCTTGCGTTCTGATGTGAACTCCAATGTATCCAGAATCTCAAACTCCAGCACCTCACCTAACAAGCTCACTTCTGCATAAGCAGGGAACATCACAAAGTTAGAGTGCCTAACAGTCTATGACAAAATACAAGATGAGCAACTAAATAATACCAATATACAACCACTCAAAACAGACCCATGCTTGGTTTATCTAAAATTGGCAAGATCACACATTGTAGACCCACAATAGTAACACCACTGCAATGAGTAAATTGTGGTGAAGCAAAAAATACCCACCAACAACTGATCCCATTTTGCTGCATAACAACACTTGCAATTGAGCAGCTGCCTGGACAAGCGCATCTTCATCCTGTGACTGTGCCTTGTAGAATAGTGCCCCGCCCGCACTACACCAGCCCATCCCATACTGGATAAGAAAAGAGGAACAGAATGAAAACAAAAGCCAATGATACATGGAGAATGTCAAGCATCTGCACTGAGTTTGTAACTCCAGCACAATAATGCTTTCCTTAGAAAAGACAAATCAAGAGCCTGAAGTATGCCCACCTTTTACATGGAGTAACTGTGTTGCACATTGCCATAACCATTAGAAATTTGATAACTTCAGGAACTTTCTCCATGACAGCCCTCACTAACTCTGGATCTGCATAATCAACAGCATTACCAATACTGAATGCATCTTCCTGTAGTTGTGAAATCGGCCCCAAACTTGTAAAACTATTTGACATCTCAGTTGCATTCTAGCCAGCTTTGCATGACCTACCCACTTCAAGGAAAGCAGATTTCTAATGTATCCCTACCCAGCTGACCCAGAATTACAAGAGAGGATTCGCTTCCCCTCAGACTATCTGCATGAGCATCCACTCTGAGGTTAGAATCTTCAATCACATGGTGCTTTTTGGATGTAGACTGCAAGATAAGCCTAACCCAAATGGGCATGGAGTAATTGTTTTTCTGAAGAATGTACCATCATCAGCAGTTCTGGTCACATCACAGGTTAAGGATGGTTTAAAAACCTGTAAGGGCATCACCAGTGCCAGCCCCATAATACACGCCTTTGATGCAACACCTCTTGAAAACCATCACATTATCAGTGAGTGTCCCAGTCTTATCTGTGAGGATATACTCTATTTGACCCAAATCTTCGGTAATTGCAGTACTGCAATAGCACACAGCATCATAGAATTTAGTTCATTAAGCAGAGTAACCAACTTCTTCACAATCCACCTCCAAAGCAATTACCCAATTGGGCAAAGAGGTGAAACACTTACACTACAAAGGATTTTGCTCCCCAACTGGAATATGGATGTGCTTCTTTTGGATGTCTCAAAATGCTGAATATTTTCTCTAAACAGAAGCTAGAATGTAAGAGACTGTACAAAGGCACATGAGCGCTCACTTGGTTGCAACTGCTGGAGTGCAGGTCACAGAATCGTACATCTGGACATCCCAGTCTACATATTTTGAATGAAGACTCTTTGCAAGGTCGAGTGACACCTTGATTGAGATTGGGATCATAATTGAGCATAGAAGCTCGAAACGCAGTGGAATGACAAGAAAGTCATACCATCTAGAGACTTTTGGGTATCTCACATACCACATCTGTTGCATTGGCAGAAGTCATCAATCAACCTTCTCCAGCTTGATGAGTAGTCACTTTTACACAACCACCACCAACCCATGCTGATCCCAAAGAAACAATGCATCCAGAATCAAGACAGTCATACAAAAAGGAAAAGGCATTGATGTTATATAGAACCCCACAAACCTTGTCTGCTTCATACGACTGCAAGGTATTGCCTGCCACACCGAGGATGAGGACCACCACCAACTGAAATGCAAATATGGCACCTGTCAGCTTGTCCACCATCCCATCTGCTGCTGTCAGCTTTGGCTCTGGCAAGCCCTTGCTCATACCCAGCTTTGTTTCATTGCCTGCGACATTCCTGACACTGACAATTAGCCACTGTTTTTTTACCACCAACTTCAACGTCAAGGATACTTGGAAATGACTTCCCAACAGATGCAACATATATAGCTTCCTGAGCATTTTTGCCAGGGAGCACATTATGGTCAACAGTTCCTTCACCTGGCAAAATGGCAATTGTGATTCTGTAGAAACCAGTATAGTCAAGGTTCCATCTTTTATACCTGTGTAAACAGCCACACCACAGGCCCATTCTGTGTTGCGCAAGTAGCAAGATTGAAGTAGTGTGTTGTTGATGGTGATAGGTGAGAAATCATTGTCAGTAAAAGGTGGGAAGAGCCTCAGATTTGCATCAAACCTCCGAATGTCTTTGTCTGGATCTGGACATTCAATTACCCCCTGCATCCATGACATACATTCAGCGCACTTAATTTCATGATGCTATCCTGGGGATCTAGCAAGCTGACTTCTGACAAGTGTCAGTTCTATGTAGTTATAGGGCAACCCCAATCAAGCTAAGTATATAGGCTAGTACACACATGTGTGAATGTAGAGTAGTCCAAAGCATTGATCATGATGCCTGTAACTTGATTGCAAGAGGGCCAGGTTGTCGAGAGAAATGTGAGACCTTCAGTTTGAGGAGAAGTTCACTATTGAGGCCAATGCAGGGAAGAGGTGCTACTCTTGTCTTCAAGTCTGTCTCCCCATCAAGTGCAGATGTCTACAAAACCAACAATACCAAATTCTCCAGCCTTGTAAATAGAATCTAAGAAACCTATCACCCATATGCATTCATGGACAAAGAGGTATTCTTGTAGGATTCTGGTACCCTTTGTAGCTGCAAATATCACCTACATTTGTGTTGATAGTCAAGGAATACTTCCTAATTGCATTTTTCAGGGGTTAATCTTGGAGCTAGCAAATTGGATGTATTGCATCACTTCTGCACTAGTGCTAAACAAATGCCATAGTAAACTTCTCATATATCCCAACTATCAACCATGAATGGCAACTGTGCAATCCAACGCACTGTCCTGAAGCCATCCAAATAGCATGAAACACAAGCAACCAGTCAATTTGAAGAAACTTACTTCTAAGTGGCACAGACCTAAAGCTTCTGATGTGCCCATCAATACCAGATCGCATGGAACTTCATCATTTTCGCGTAACCATACAAGATCACCCACTAGAATATCCTGTGCTTGCACCTGCAGTGCAAATCCCCTGCCCTTTCAGTTGCAGTCCCCAATGAACATATGCCAACACAGAGCAATGTCCAAATCGGTGGATTTTGGATTGCAAGCCACAAGAGAAGTTGATTCTAGACCTCCCAAAAGTTGCATTGCCAAGTATGGGTAAGCCAGCATTGAAACTCCCAAGAAAAAAAAGAGATTGATAGTTTTTTTGCATACTTGAGTCTTCACACCCTGCTTCACAACCCAAAAACTCCTTTCATTGGCTTGTTTGTCCAGGCAGTATCGTCCATAGTCATCCCAAGCCTCTTTTGATGCTGACACTGCGAAGATGAAGATAAGAGGACCCCATGTGCTCGCTGGGTTAACAGGTGTGATCAGTGGCCACAATTGGAGGCAAGCAATCAACAGGAAGTACTTGTTCATAAACCGGCTGCATCAATCCATCACCCAAAAAAACACAGCATAAATCAACAAACCTTCAGAAGGCGATCAATGACAACTGAGAGCACAAAACATTTCCTTTACCCATCAAAACACTTCATAAAACTCAGAAAAAGCAGAATCCTCAACCCTAAACCTCAATCCTAAAGCTCCCACCACAACCACCACATACTTAACAATCAACAAAAGATTTCTCCATATCCAACTACTAAAACCCTCTTCCCAGGATGCATGCCACACATGCATGGGAGAAAGGGAAACACAAAAACTTCCCTTCCCCTTCCCATCCAACGGAAAAAGACTGAAAAAACACACAAAACAAAGGGGCAACAATTTGATGGGAACTTTTCTCACCCGAATTGCTCCCACAGATTCTTGGGGAGAAAATTGAGGAGATTATACTTGGTGTTGGAGATTTTGTTACTACAAAACACACCTGCTGTGATATCACTATCATTCACATACACCAACCTCTTCATTCTGCTTCTTGTCCCACACTCTAAAACCCTCCTCCGCCTCCTCCTCCACTACTTCACCACAACACCCACAACAACCAATGAACTACTCCAATCCTCCTCCTCCACCACCACTACTTCACCACAACACCCACGACCACCGAACTACTTTAATCCTTCTCCTTCTCTCCCCCAGAAGCAGGCATGTACAAGCAATCTTCTTATTCTTCTTCTTCTTCTTGACATACCCAAGACCTAAAAAATGATTTCACTCAGCCGCTATGGCGACACAGCTTGGTTGCCCCATTATTCAATTGAGCTTGCTAATTCCCATCGTATACCATCCGATCTCCATACTAAAACAAAAAACAAACAATGACCCAAGCTCATATCCATGGCACAAGAACATCACCAAATTCCAAAAAGCTCTGGTCAAACGCAATTTCGTTAATGTTGGTGGTCTTCTTCTTCTTCTTCTTCTTCTTTTTGTGTGGAGAGATGGAGTGGTGTGCACGAGGAGTTGAAAAACACAAATCGCGATAAAGGCTACAAACTACAAATACTGATGCAATTTCACAGAAGTTTCCTCCTTCCAAGTTAGGGTAAAGCCCTAGGGTGGGAGCATTGTCAAGATAAGGGGCCCAGCATGAGGCGGTAGAAATGTGTGCAAAAGTGGCGTTCTTTAGAGCACACACAATAATTTCCTAGTGTATTCAGATAGGACCTTATGTCCATAATCATCCCTTTCAAACAAGATGAGAGTTCTTATGCCTACCTCTTAAGGGTGTGAGGAACCCTACGCATTTTAGTAGATGTAAGATACCTTCTACTTTTAAGGAGTGGGTGCAAGAACCTTTCGTCTATTACACATCATGATCTATCTATGTATAAGTTCATGATAATGTTTGTTTGCCTCATGCTTTAAAATGGATAAAGCCCATGGGTAAGAGAGGGAGGGGCCCTTTTCAAAATAAAGGGCCTAGAACAAGGTAATTGAATTGAATCTAGCCCCACATTTTGGGAATGTCTTTAACCTTAGGCTTTACCCTAAACAAGATTATTTGTCCATGTTGACCACAATTACAAGAAGGGCCCTTAAGTAAAGGCATTGGGTGAACCAGCACCTACATTGTTTTTAATGAAGGATCCATGACATGATTATCTATAGGTGTGGATGAAAAGCATTTATTAAGTAGGTGGTGGGTGGTTTAATTTAGGTTAAGTGCCTTAATGTAGGATAAGCAATCCACCATAGGGTTTTTTTTTTTTTTTTTTCAATTTTGATTTTGTGCTTCTAAATTATTTTGCTTTCATTGCCTTGTCATTATTCCATTCAACATTGTTCATAGCTTTTTAAATCTTTTTAACACCAAATTTCCCAATTGTCATCACCATTGTTGATATTTGTCATTGACAATATCATTGTCACCACCCCCATAAGCTCTATTTGCAACTTCTACTTATCACCATTACCAACAAATTCCCCACAATAAATTTTGTCTTGCAACCCTAACCTCGGGCTCGCGACCAAAGCAAGGACTTGCAAGGGTGCGAGTCAAGAGGGAAGCTCAAGAGTCACATCTCATGCTCCCGGGAATGTAAGAGAGTGTGAGGGAATGAACCTTCACCCTCCCAAGTGAGTTCTCATTTTGGGAGCTATAATTATGATGGATTCTTGAATTTTCAGAAAGCGATTGCAAAGGTCAAAACCTATTGGATTGAAGATTTTTTTATATCATTGAAAAGTTCTTGAAACGTAAATGTCTAATATGGGCTTGCATGACCCATTTGAACACTTAAAACACAAGTTATGGCCAAAATAAGGGTCGGGAGTCAAATAGGTAATTTGACTCTTGACAACTAAAAGTCAAAAATCGCCCCGATTTCCTTGTGTATAAGTGACGTGTGACATATCATTGGAAAGCTCTCAATGGGGGCTACAACTTTTTTTTGGACCTCATCTTAATCTAAGGTTTGCACACAAAGTTATGGGCCCCCAAAGTCGTAGGAGTCCTAATTGTGTGAAAAGTGGCAATCCCATGACAAAATGACATTTGGGTGTTAGTCTCATGGTCAGGCACAAAGTATACTATAAAGGGGAAGGTGGTGGCTTCCCCCAAGTTTGGGCCGTGGTGAGTCTTGTGAGTTCATGTTTGCCCATGGCTTGTCCGTTCACCAAAATGTTCCAACTACGCACTAACCAACTTATTATTTAATTTGTGTAGGTCCGTGTGAGTAATTAATGTTTATCACTCTTCCTAATCCTCATTCCAGAGCTTTAACATGCCCCTCTACCCACAAAAGTGTTACAAGCCAGGGAGCATGCCCCAGCTCTTTACTCTTTCGTTATTTTCGCCTTAAACTCACATTTGAGTTCATCAAGGAGCTTGGTGACGTGTCACTTTGCCTAACAATTTAAAACCATTCCACCCAATAACATTTATCATTCATGTTCCATGCCATGTTCACCATAACACCTATATTGTTATATTTTATTTGTAGTTATCACAATCGTTCAACTCTATTGAGTTAATTGTCGTTAACAAATATCCATCAATTCCAACACTTGTCATTATTAACATTTTATTCCAACCAACCTCCAATGCTCCTCATTGATGTTCTTCCCATGTTTCATTAACACTATTGTTTTGATGTTGATAATTTGTTGAGTTCCAACTTGTATGGAATTTCAATGCCCAAAACTTCCAATGCATTACTAATGTAAAACATCAAAGTTATAAACATCTACTATGTCATTATGACAACTACCACCCCAACTTTGATTTTAGGTTATCCTCTTTCCACACATCATTTTTTCATTTTGAATCAAATAACTCCATTGACTTCATTAACATTGAGCATGTGGGTGTAAATAACTAGGATAATCTACTCAAACCTTTGGGCATATAATTACACATTATTATTTGTTCTTGAACTATGGTGACATTTTTGGAAACCACATAAGATTAAGTCATGTTAAGTATTCAAGAAATATTATGAGTAAAATGCAATGCATTTGAGAACAATATTTTTTTTCTCTTACAAATTACTATGATGTGTACGTGATCAACTATCTTGAGGTTCAAATTTGGATTTGGGGTTTAAGGCAAAGTAGTGGTTACTAAAAACTACATTTTCTCCAATTGAAAACAAACAAATATACCTTGTAGTTGTTGTAGTCAATTGGGAAATCAAACAAATACCCCTAGTTGTTTTTATTATGGCATCATGGAAGAAATACAATTGTGAATAACATAAAATATGCATTGTAAATGTAAACAACCATTCCAATTTGCAACTTTGATAAAAATATATCAATGACATTATCTTATGAGTGGTTGAATGTGATCACAAGGTTGTGAACAAGAAAAATATTCATAAAACAGTTGATGACATGAAAGTAAAATATTTTTGATACATTCCATGACATGTGTCATAATATTCGATGATGTGGTGAAATATTGAAACATGGACAAAATATGTGAAAGTTGAAGGTTGGATGGGGTTAAAGGTATGGATGAAAGTTTGTGAAAATGATGCAAAGGCCATTTATATTGCAATTTCAAATTCCGATTGTGCATACACGTAGGTATTAATCATTCAATTTATAGAGCATGAAAGTTTTTGTTCATTTCAGCACTTGAAAAAATAAAATTAATATACTTCCCATTTGCACATACAACAAAAATATATTGATTGATTTTGTGTGTTTCAAGGTTTACATTGGGCAAACCATCTTGCACTTCATACAACTTAAAGTTCTATTTTGATTCCAAATTCATTCTCTTACAAATCTCATCAATACACGCCCATAAATCTAGGCCTTGCATAACAAATTATTCTTGGGCTATAACCTCAACATGACTTATCAAACAATGAACTTCATTCCAACTCTAGGTTAGAAAATGAACAAAATCTTTTGTATGCCCACAATACATAATATCTTATAAAATATAATACATGTGCTTACAGTGCACCCACTTCCTTCACTTGCCCAAAGAATTTGCCATCATTTTGGTAAAATTGATGTAAGTGCAAATTGAGGAATTTCCAATTGTCACTTCATGTTGTTTTATGGGTGGGGTAAAACTTGAAATGATCTTGTAGATTTGACCATACCTTGGTGGAGGAACCTTTGTGGGTGGAAAAACACGCATGTCTATAGTTCAATTTGCCTTCCACTTGTTTTTTTTTTAGTGGAAACTTTAGTGTTGCAAGCTACCATATAGTTTTTTTATTGTGAATTGTTGGCCAAGAATTTCAATTCAAAGCTCAATTAACCTAGGTGGAATTGATGCCCCCAAATAAGGTTTTGAGGGCACGTTTCCACTACTTGCATAAAAGAAATTTAGTTTTTTCTAATGTTGTCACATAATAACAAATAAACTTAGTCCTTACTTGCACATGCCACATTAAAGGCACAACCGGCCTATCCACAACATACTTTCTATTAGTGCCTCTTAAATGCAATAAGCAAATGTTTAGCACAAAACCAAAACTTGTGATGAATATTTGCAAACCTTTTGAAATTAAACTACAACCCATCATAACATTGAGTAGGTATGCCATGAATTATTTCCTCCGAAATAATTTTGATTTTGTAATGTTTTTTATAACTTTTTTGCACTACAAAACAATGAATATTCAATTGTGGGGGACACCATTCAATTCTCCAAACACTATCTCCATGAACATTTTCTTACACTTTGAACCCCTAATGTATGAAACTTGGCATGTTTACAAGTTCCTCCACATTGAACTTTTGCAAACATTTCAAGGACTTGTAATAAGAATGTGTCATGCAAAATAAGAAACTTTTGTAGAATTAAAATGATGGGTGATATAAAATATAAATTTTAGATATGACTTCTTATTTAAAATTTGTAGCATGAATCCTTTTCATTGCCTCACACAAAAGTGCCACAAGTTGCAATTAACAAGTTCATGAAATTCAATTTCAATTGTAACCCTGAATGAGTACCTCTAACATTGAATCGCAACATACTAAATTTCCAATTTTTATGGCATTCTTATACTTTAAGCATAAAGCTTTATGTTGCTCTTGGAAATTTGGTGCAATCAATTGTTTGGTATGTTTGTCAGATTATTGAGTTTAATGAAAGAAGTAAGTCCTTTCCTTGTGGACCATTTTCATAGTGGGGTTTCTAGTACCATATATGTTTTTTACCACATTTTCATTTGCTTGTGGATTGTCAACCATTAGCCTTTTAAAACATGGTTTAATATTGATATGCTTCAACATAATTTTGTTGAATTTCTTCCATACCACACACATATATATAATTTATTCCCACTTATTTTCTCATTAACTTGAAAAGAAATTGTTCAAATCAATATGGACATAAGAGATTAACATGGAAGGATTTTTTTTCACATATTAGTTGGCTTCCATTGATTGAGGTGCAACTTGTAGCTTAAGATGAAAATACAAATTTACTTTCATTGCTTCAATGATGAAAATGTTGCTTCTTATTTTAGGAAAATTAATAATGAATCTTGCATTAATAGACAAACTCAAAAAAAATGTAAGATGTGCATAAACTAACAATGTTTTAAAAGAGTTTGAAAATGAGGTTGACTACCCATGGACGTTGTGGCACCTCCATGGTTGGAAGATATCATGTTATCAAATGGCCTGGTAAAATAAAATTTTGAACAAATTTTGAATGCCCAAGGGTTATTTCATGTAATTAATGTGCAATTTCATCTTTAAAATATTATGATTTTTTAAATAGTTTCAAATTTTATTTCTTCATGATTTGATGTGTTATTTACATTTGTATAAACATTAATTAGAGTAACTTCAAATGACTATCAACAACTAGAACAACAAATTAGTGCAACTTATAATTTAATGTTCTTAAATCAAGTCTTGAAATCAGTTCCATATAACAACAATTATAATTAATCATACCATAGATTAGATTTTTGCAACTTCCAAGAATGCGACCAATAACTTGTGTAGAGGTTGCAAGATCTACACATGAACCAAGTGTTTTCAATAGTTTCTTGGATTAAACTTGAAGTTACTAAAGATCCATGTAAGAATTTTATTAATAGATTTTTTGAAAACCTGAAATTTTGTAATTGCTCAAATGAAATGAAACATTTGTGCATAGTTTATTTTGTATTGTATAATATTGTCATAAATTGTTTGATTAATGATCAACTACATTTTCAATGTAAAAGTTATTGATATTGATCAAATGTTCAAATTTCCATGAAATTACAAATTTGGCATTTTGTATGCCACTAAGATTTTGCACTCCATTGACGAAAACCATTAAAAATTATGGATATTATTAATGTACATTTGTTGTCATAGCAATGATGCATATTAATTTCCATTCCATGAAGTCATTTACAACTTTATCAAGTCGGATTTTTTTTTAATTTCAATGTTTTACATGACTTTTAGGTGCATTTGCAAGGTGGGGGGAGGGGGTTGGGGTAGTCCATTTTTTTGGATTAGGACTCTTTTGGATCAATGTCAATCAAGGGTTAAAGAAAGGATCATATCATATATTTATAATCCAAATTCAATTCCACCATATTTCAAACATGAACTTCATCCAACTTATCTTTTACAAGCCATTTTACTATTGATAGTAGACCTATTATAACCTATGGGCTTAGGCCAAGCAATTATTTTTTTGGGCAAAATTTCGCCAAATTGCAAAATCCAATGGCAATGAGTGAATCGCATAAAGGGAGGAAAAAGGAAAATTTCACCAAAAATGTAGTGGTTTGTTTTAAGGTTAATAGCTTTTGCACCTAACACTTGATGTTCATTACCGCCACTTGCGATGGTGAAATCTCCATTAGAACACATAATCTCCCTCCATCATTACAGAGTTGTTTTGTTTCCTTGTCATAGAAGACATCTTTCGCCATGGCTTTCCAACAATTGTTTTTTTATTAGTAAATTATTTTGATCTGTAAGGGGTCAATGTTACATTTTGTTAGATCTATGTAGGGTCCATCACAAGAAGCTCATTTGTAACCAACATTATGTTGCCACACCTTGCAACAACTTTCTAAAATGGTGCTAACAACATATTTGGAAGGATTTAATTTCGCACAACATTGAATGTTAAAGGAATAATTAGTTGTCTTGATCATTTTAAAAAATCTCAGTAGAAATCTTGATTTTTAAATTCTAACATTGTTGATTGTATGTATTGTAGGTTATTGATGACCAACTTTGAAATGGATGTTGAAGCAACATGATAACAATGCAAATATTATTGATAAAAAACAATGGAACATTAATGATGCGCTCCCAAGTTCCTTGTTGGACCCAAGTTGGGTCCAAGTCAGTCAAACAACAGAATTGTTTGGAACTCGGGACACGCTCTTAGCTTTCAGCATTAAAAGGGGTAGAGGGTCGTGCTGAAGTTCTGGGATGGGACTAGGAAAAGGGACATGCTTTAGTTACTTACTCGAACCTGCATCAAACCAACCAACAAGTTGATTAGTTCACATTTTAGAGCACCTTCAGTGCTAGGACAAGCCACGGGCAACCCTGGATTCATAAGACTCACCACGGCCCGGATTCGGGGGAAGCCACCACCTTCGCCCATATAGTATTCTCCGCATCTCTCCATGGAACCTACATCCAAATGGCTTTTTGTCCCGAGACTCCCAAGGAGGAGTCCCGAAACGGTCCCAGTTTGGACTCCTAGGACTTTACAAGTTCATAACTCTTTGCTCATACCTCCAATTGGGTTGAGGTCTAAAGCAAACTTGTAGCTTTCCTTGAGAACTTTCCAACAGTGTGTTGCACTTCACCTACACACACCGGGGTCGGGTCGATTCCCAACTTTTAATGGTCGGGAGTAAAACTGCCAATTTGATTCCTAGCCCTTCTTTTTGTCATAACTTGTGTTGTAGATGTCCAAATGGTTCATGCGAGGCCATTTTCGACATCTACATTTTGATAGCTTTCCAATGATATAAAGAACGCTTCAAGGCAAGGTGTTTTGACCTCTGCAATAGAACTCTGAAGTTTTAAGAGTCCTAGAGGACTCCCAAGTCCCCATTTCGGGAGTGTGAGTGTCATCGTCACACTCTTCCAAAAGTGGGGTTGCGACGATTAATCCTTTATTTGGATTCTCTTAAGTTGTTTTGGGTGTGTTAGTATAGATTGGAGACCTCTACAAACAACTTGAAAAATATTCATGTTGGTTTTAAAAATTAGTATAAACCTACACAAAGGGCAAAATTTCAAGCAATAGTCAAAATTCAGATTTTCGAGTGTTATAACATCTTTCAAATGTGTGAATCTGTTTTTTTGTATATTGAAGGTTTAGGGTTTATGACGAGTTCAACCTCTTACGTTCTACCATTGCAATAATTTATTGTTTTTGCTTTATTTTCTTCTTCCATGATGGTTTCTTCTTTTGTTTTATAATGGGTTCCTTATTTGCCAAGTTCGCAACACTAGAAGGCCATGCAATGAAGGCTTAGGTGAAAAAGCAATTTATGGTTGATTAATTTATTGTTCTTTACTTTGATTATGTGCAAGCTTGATTCTAACATATTTTGTTTGCATTATTGTCTTGGTGAAGCTAAGTTGTTTTTCCTCGCGACCTAGGTGAGGTAGATATATGTGAAAAGTCTTTCGATTTGGTGCAATTGCTTATTTTCATTTTATGTCTATCGAGTCTACCTTCATTTGTAGACAAAATTTTATGTTGATCACATGTTGTACATTGTTGCTAAAGTAGAAAATTTGTGAAACTTCAACTCTCTAGCTTATGGGAGATAGATAGCACTATTCTAGATTAAAAATTAAAAAATTTGTGTAAATACCACCGATAGTGGGAAACTCTTTCTTGTTGCAAAATTGGGGACCTTCGACTTGGTCCCATGATTGAAAAAAATTTGGGGGAGGGGGGAATCTAGCTACAACACCCATGTTCACCAGGTATGCCCACAACTTTGAATTAGTTTTTGCAATGAAAGATAGCTTTTGTGTTAAGTTGTGTTGAATTTGTGAGTACATTATAAGTTTGAAATTGCAATGCTCATGTAAGCTTCATGCAATAAATGAGAGTTGTGTTTTTGTCTTGGTTGTATTGGACCTGGTTTTGAAAGGAGTTAAATTTGTTTGAATTGTTGTAATTATGTTATTAAGCCTAAAGATAAAATCTATAATATGTGTTTTGTTGTGTATTGTAAACACTTTTAGTGGCAATTGATGTGGGCACTAAAATGGAATCACTTCTCAACAATCCTTTCCACATTGGATTATGTTAGAAATGTGTAACTAACAAGGTGTTTTATCTTTGTTATTTTCAAGCTTTTTATACACCCCCCTATATTCATTAATTGTTAAACACTTTGATTTACTACACATTGATTTGGTAAGCTCCTAGTGATTTTCTTTCTTCAAGAATATGATGAATTACTCCATGGGCTTATGTCAATTGTGAATCTAACATACGAAGAAAAAATGTTTATTTAGGTGAGTGCTAACACAACCTCCTTTCATCGAAATCCACACTAATGATTGTGTGTACTTAAGGGCTTCAATGTTGCATTCAATCAAGTGTTGTGTATTGTGTTGAGTGTTGTGATTAGTTAGTCCTTTTGTGTGGTATTGACACCGACTTTTGCTCATTGATTTATATTGTAAATTTGGTGGTGGTGATTGAATCTTTATTGAAATGGGTACAATGGGTTTGGAATATATGCATCTTTCAATATAGATTAACGTATAAAATAATGTCAAGCAATAATATTCTACCATGTTTTCATGTGGACTACAATTGTGTGTAGCTAGTCTACTTCAATTGATCGGTTAAAATAATGACAATTGATAAGTACTTGGGTTGTTGGCTGTTGGATTCAACATAATTTTGTCTTGGTGGTAATTTATTCATTTTTCATGTTTTGCAAACCACAATGCATCCTGGTTGCTGAAAAAGTACAATATTACACATCTTGTGTTCAATGATGACATTCAAGTGCATTAATTATTCTTCTCCTATATAGTAATTACAAGA
>Ga0209208_10001855_pt1 | contig 30150 bp, 27 predicted proteins | sample S1TSphfallax_3_FD_187694 | JGI IMG/M metagenome (GOLD analysis project Ga0209208, IMG submission 187694) | Host-associated microbial communities from peat moss isolated from Minnesota, USA - S1T2_Fd - Sphagnum fallax MG (SPAdes) (version 2) | ecosystem: Host-associated > Plants > Peat moss >...
TTGTCTCATCTCCACTTGTACATTGGAAAATAAATTCTTCAATTGCTTCTTCTTTCTAAGTGCTTCATAATTCACTACTACCTCACTAAAGTTTATGTGTTGTGTGTAGATTATGAAGGGGAAAAAATGTGACACACTATAACCTCATAATAATCCAAAAAACCAATAAGTACTAGATTTGCAAAAAAACAAACACAATGTGGATAAAAATAAAATGGTTTCTGAATCAGTAACATGTAATCTGTTGACTTTTCTTCAAGATTGTAGGAGACATGAAATTGTTTGATCATCTACCTTATCCTAAGCATGAAACTACAAATAAAATATAGAGTTGCCTTGTATTAAAGCTAGAAAGTTTTCTAGGCTAGTTTTGAGGAGTTGTAAATTTGTATCAAAAATCAAACTTTATCAATTTTTGAGATATAAACCGATTTTACATTCCTACCAATTTTATGTTTATGCTAACTTTACATTACTACTAATTTTAGGTCACCATCGATTTTGAAAAGTTGTTTATTAATATAATCAAAAAATCAACTCTCACTTTTGACTTCAATTCTAGATTCTAAATGTAGGATAAAGTTGGATAACTTGGAGTTTAGGAGGATTTCTAGGGATTTTTCATTTTTTTTAGGACCCCCACCATTTTTTTATAGACTTGAAGTCTTTTCTTGGGAAGGCTCAAGGGTCTTTTTCTAAACTTTGTTTTTGGATTCAATTGTAATGTAATTGGGCACTTTGAAATTCTTCGCATGAAATGACTTTTGTTTTTGCTGAATTTTTTACTTTGCAAAGTGTGTTGAAGTTGTTTTTCCCACTTGCTATTTTGACTACCAACTTTGTTGCAAAGTTTTTTTTTGTTATCTACTCGTTTTCCTTAAGAGAAAGTGGTAGGCTATTTGCTTAACTATTTTCCACCTATTTTAAAATGACTATTTGTCACTAAACACTAATAGATTTGAGGTGTTCAAGTCTATATTAATTTTCAATCAAGTACCCAAAAACACTCGAGAATTCATTAAATGGGCCTAACATTTGGTGACCATTTGGTGACCATTTTGTGAATACAAAACCATGACTTCTAGTTCAATAATTCTCTTCTTGAGATATTTAGTAAAAGATATTTTTCTTCACTAGAAAAGCGAGTATTAAATTTCTTACTAAAGTTTCATTGTTGGTGTAATTCGTTCTTTTGTTCAAAACTGAAAAAAATATAACTTTTTTTTTATTGTGCATGTAAACCACTTTTGTTTGTGAAAGATGACAACTATGTTGATAAGGAGTATGAGGGAGTAAATGAATGAGGTGTTGCAACAAGAGGGTGGAGATGTACTTTTTGTTGGTCAAAGAGGATAATTTCACATTGTGGATCAAAAAGGCCTTACTACCCCATAAGTGGTAGAGCAACAAGAGTTTGGAATCAAAATTGAATAAGGAAAACTAGAAATACGAACTGACATTGAAATTCATTTGATGGAATGGTTGGTCATGACTAAACTTTCACAGGGCCATGTTTGGCCCCTATTAGAAATGATGTTTTTCAATATTAAAAGATTGTTGCACCTAATATTTGAGCCCTAAAGATTGAAAATTTTCAACTTCAGAGGATAGCTAAAGATCTAACAACGTCTTTGGAGAAGGCTGCTTTCAAAACTAACGATAGTGACCACTCTTCGATGATTTGTGGGGAATATGACTCACATCAAACTTTTTTGATAATGTTTATTTTTACTATTTATTCCACACCCATTAGCCAAATCTGTAATTTTTGTAGAGGTCTCACACACGTAGTTGAAAATTGCCCTTATAAATATAGCTAGGTATCGATTTTTGTGACTGAATCGATTTTTGGTACCACCCAACTTGCCATTTCAGTGAGCTTTCAAATAATATTTTACCAGCCTACCTTGGGAACCATGGACCATCCTATGCAAGCAACAACAATATTCCCAACCCATGGACAATGATTCATAACCCTTATTACTTAAGCAACCCTCCACTTACTTTTTCCAACACAACTAGATCTATGGCATACCCTTTCCCAAATATGATGTCTATCGAAATTGTTGCAACTAGAGGAAGTCAAGGTGTCTAAAGGTCCGTGATGACTCCCTCGATAATAGCTCCTATCGACAAGTTTTCTATAAAAAATCCGTTGCTTTATTTCCAACTGCCCACACAAAACTCCCCATCAGGATTTGGTAATTCTGGGGATGGGAAACCTATGGGAAATGGTTATAATCCTCCTCATGGGAATGGAAGACCACCAAGAGGGGGGAGCAAACCTTCAAGAAGAAGAAGTGGACCTCCAAGCGAAGGTGGACCCCCAAGTGGAGGTGGACCCCCAAGTGGCAAAATACTTCCAAGAAGAGGTGGAGGCAGATTTTCGGTTGGAGGTGTAGGTGTACCTTTTGGTGCTCCTTAGCTAGGTTACCCTTGGAACCCATGGTACCCACCATGGTATCCATCGCTGGCACCCACTACCCATGTGGTTCCTTCATTAAGGAAAGTGTTGTTGTACCCAATTTACTTTGTTGGGATAGATCCAAATGTTCATGTTTGAATGTTTCGAAAAATAATTTAGGCTAATGGTGAAAAGCAAGATGTTGATATAAGAAACTTCTTTTGTTTTACCTTAAGAGATGTAATTTTGGAGTGGGGCAAAAAATTTATGTAATCTCATTTGGGTTGCACTTTTCTAGAGTTGGAAGTTACATTCTATAAGTGTTATTGCACCAATCAAAATGATGAACATGTTTACATGGATTTTAGAGTCATTAAGCAGGGCAACGATGAAAAGGTTGAGGTTTACTATGAATGAATCCTCAAACTTGCCAACTATCTTCAACATAAGCAAGACGATGGCTTATTAACAACCTTCTTCCAAGTTAAGTTAATCCCCTACTTGTGAATTGCAATTGCAAGAATGAAACAAGACACCTTATTCAAGCACAAAGAATTTGTGGTTACCTATGAAGAGCCTATGGAAGATGCAGAGGAGTATTGAAAATTGTTAAATCCACTAAAAAAACTAAAAAAACATCATACAACACTCATATAAAAAAAATGTGTAATTTTTGTCATAAACTAGGGCATCTTAAGGAGTGTTGTCATTAGAACCCAAAGAATCCAAATAACCAATTGAAGGTTTTCAGTGAACAAAGTTTCTCCTCAAGTAGGTAAAGGAATGAATGGAAAACATGGAAAATAGGGGAATCAAAATTAAAGAAGTTCCCCAGTCTACCATGCTTCATATGCAATTCTCTGAAACATAAGATCTATGATTATGCACATAAATTAGTTGCATAAAAGTTGTTCTAAGACAAAGTCTCCCATGCATAATCGAAAAAGGATGAGGCTACTATCAACATGGTCTTAACTGTTGAAATGAGGAGCCAAAACCCAAGACTAATGTTGTAACAAGAAAAGGAGCCTTGAAAGACCAAGATTGTGGAAGATTAGGAAAAGGAGGAGTAGTTGCAAAAGAGCTTTGAAATAGTCATCCAACAAATGCAAGCACTAGAATCCATAGTGGAAATAGCCTTAGGGAGCTAACCATCAATGTAGGAGTCATCTAGACTACCAAAAACCAGAACCAATTTTGCTAATGATGGAATAATTAGTGAAAAATAGGACATGCTACAAGAAATCAATCAACAATTATTGAGTAATGAACATACTCTCACCCTTGGTCAAGTCATGCATTTGGCCCTTGATTTAAAATAGTATGTGGTTTGTAGAGTTTCTCCTAGTAACGAACCAACCCATCCTCAAGCTTCACCCTTTGATGTAGGGTTAATTGCTATAGATTATCACATGGTAGTAATTCCAATGAATGTGGGGAAAAACATAATGGAGGATGTTTTGTTGGATGGGGGTTAAGGTTTAACATTATCACTGAGGATTTGAAAAAAAAATTAGGATTACTTATCCCAGAACTTGCACCCTATACCTTTAAGATAGCAAACTAAACCTTAACCAAACCAGTAAAGTCAATTCGAGACTTGAAAATTCATATCCATGGTATTTGGTATGTCATCACCTTCACAATGATGAAAAACAATGTACTAGATGCCAATTACTCCATGTTGTTGGGTCATCCATGGCTATAAGATGCCAAGGTTACACATGATTGGGGGAATAACTTCATAAGCATTGAGGTTAATGGCATTGTTTGCACCATAGCGGTAACAAAGCATTTGGATAGCAACACCAAATGCCCAAAGGTCTTACTTTATTACGTTTTTGTTAATGGAATCATAGATGAGGAAGAAGACGTGATGTTGGCAACTAAACTGGATTTGTTTGTAATTGGCACCATTACTTCACTAGAGCTAAAAATCTTGGTGACAATGGTAGATGATGCAAAAATTAGCATTAATGTAAAAATCGATACCAATGCAAAACTTGATATTAATGGAAAAATTGGTATCAATGCAAAAAATAATACTAATGCAAAAATTGGTATTGATGTGGAAATCAGTATGGATCCCAAAATTGGTACCAATATTAAAATCGATATTAATATAAAAATGGTACCAACAAACCGATTTTTTAATTTCCACACACACCAAGAGAAATTTTGGTCAATATTACATTAATTCAGATCAAAATGTAGGACATGAAAATGGCAAAGTGGAATCTATTCAAAGAAGTCCAAACTCGCCTTCTAAATTTGGGTATCACAACAAATCACAAGTGGTGAAGTTGAATGCATGCTAATTTGGACCCTTCTGTAGTAGATGTAATAGAACATATGTTGAAAGAAGACAAAGATGTCTTTATGTGGACGTACAAGGATCTAAGAGGTATTCCACCTCATTTAGAGTAGCACCAAATTGAATTTGATATCAATATACCTACATCACATGAAACATGATTTTGGATGAATCTGAACTACGTTGCGATTATGAAACAAGATTTAGACAAGCTACTAGCTACGAGATTTATCGTTCCAATGGACGAGGCAAGTTGGCTTTCTTTATTATGGTGGTATCGAAAAAAAATAGGAAACTTTGAATTTGTATGGATTTTTAAGAATTGAATGTTGCCATGAAAAAGGGATCCTATGATTTACGTTTTACGGAGGAAGTACTAGGTCACATGGTGGCAGGGCATGAAGTCTATTCGTTTCTAGATGGCTTTTCAAGGTATCATAAGATAATGATCACCTCGAAAAACAGGTACAAGATTGCCTTCATTACAAATTGGGGAATGTTTGTTTAAATAGTCATGCCTTTTGGATTGAAAAATGTTCCACCAACTTACCAATGAATAGTGAATATGGCATTTTGTGAATACCTCAAGGTGTTCATGAAATTATTTTTGGATGATTTCAATGTATTCAATGACCTCAAAACACACCGTGCTAATTTCGGTTGTGTTTTGACAAATGCAAAAACTTTGGTATTAGTTTAAATTTGAAGAAGTGTATGTTTTTGGTTTACTCAGGGGTCATACTTGGGTACGTTGTTTCCAAGGCAAGAAAATTACCTGATCCAAAAAAATCTCAGCAAGCATGGATATGCCTGCACCAAAAATGCCTAAAGATATACATGTTTCATTGGGATGACCTAGTTCTACTGATGCTTCATTAAAAACTTTGCCTTCATCATGGCCCCCATCACGAAACTTTTACATAAAACAGAGGTGTTTGCGTGGACTACCAAATGTCGAAAAGCATGAAAGGCCATTTAAAACAAAGGTATCTAGATGCACCAATCTTAATTGCACCCAAATGGGACATGGAGTTTCACGTCCACACAGATGCGTCAAATTTAGCAATTGAGGTTATGCTAATTCAAAATCCTACCAGAAAATGTGATCAATCAATTGCATATGCCTCCATACTTTTAAACAATGTGGAGAAAAACTACACCACCATCAAAAGGGAAGCATTCGCCATGGTTTATGCTTTGCATAGATTTAAACATTATCTACTAAGAAACAAGTTTGTTTTTTACATCAACCACATGCCATTGTTATACCTTGTAGAAAAACCTCAACTATCAGGAGAAATTGTGAAATGGTTGTTGTTATTCCCGGAATAAATTTTTTTGGTGGTGTACAAACTAAGGCATTCTCATTCAGTGGTGGACATTTTTTCGTGATTTTTTGATGTTACCAAAAACCCAAGGGTGCTTAACAAAACTACTAACGCATCATTGTTTGTACTTCAATCAAAATGGTTGTAAGAAGTGCATATGTAACTATTGAAATCAATAGTTGAAAGGGGGAGGGATTATTACTACAAAATGTGGGTGTAGCTCACTAGTCAAGGAGTTCACGAAACCAATGAATTCACTCAAAATCTAGTGAAATCACTTGGCGTACATGGACACTTTTTTCTATAGGATATAACCAATATCAAAATAAGGTTCAAGCACAAAATTTTCCTTTTTAGTAGATGGAATTGAAATCCAAAAATCATGACTTGGAACCAAAAACCAAGATTTGGTAATTGGAATTGGAATTTGAGACACATGAGTTCGAACTAAAAATGTGGAAAACTCAATTGGAACCGAAATATCTACCATAAGGTCCAAAATAAAAAAATATTTTGCTAACCAAAAATTTGTGTTCTGGAACCGAAATTCGAAATTTGGAACAAACAACTCAAACTCCTAACTTAGGGTCATTGTATAAGTTAGCCAGAATTGCAGAGTCAGTGAATATTAATCAAATATTGGATTCGGAATACCTAGTAGTCGATTTTTCTACTATAAAATTGATCATTAATGTTGTTAACGAGAAATCAATGGATGAAAGTAGAACACGTCTTCTCACATCCATTGGCATTTTTTTATCTTTTCATTGAAATGGTATTTAATGAAAAAAAATGCAGAAAGAACATTAGTGAATCAATGTCGCGTTTCAACAACAATGCATTTTTGGAATCTAACCAAAAGGTACGATGCATCGCTTGAATTGGTATCCAAGAACTGATACTGCATTTCGCAAACAATGTGGCTATTTTCAGAAATAACTTAGTTTGCCCATCGAATATAAATGTGGGACCCTCTCTCCCATTTCACCCTTTGCATTTTCTTTTCTTTCATTCCTTTCGAGTCACTCCTAAATTGTAGAAAGTTAGTAGATCCACTAGAGATTTAATTTTTGGGAAAATGAAAGGAATGAACAAAAAAAAGGCAATTTTTTTTTCACAACTAGGGAAACATAGGCAGAAAGCTACTATGGAGCAGAAAGAGGAAGAGGAGGGAATTGAAATGGAGACACAACTAGAAAATGAGAAAAGGCGAAAGGTAGTGCGTCTTTTTAGTGGAAATAGGTTGATGTTTAGCTAGATGGACAAATTCTTGTGTTGGGTAACTAGCCGAGATGTAGCATGGGTGAAAACAATAGGGCTTTCCAGTTTAACAACTTTGAAGTTGACATTCATTAGACATCTAGTCAAGGAGTTCTTACAATCCACAGTTTGGTTGAATGTAGATGCCATAAAATTTGTGGTGCAAAGGTTGTGGTAATTATTACCGAAAATCATGTCACAAAGATCTTATGTCTGCCATAGACTAATATCACAAAGCCACCCGTGATGCATTTTGCAGAAGCAGTGAATCATTGCCTTTGAATGGCTCCCTCAAATGCGTTCATGCAAAAGGAAGGGTGGAAAGTTTCCTAATTTCAGCACAAGTATGCAGCTAGACTTCTAGTGCTTATTCAAACAATTTCGCTCAAGGGGACTCACAAGATGTGTGTTAGCAAGAAGTTCATGCTTCCAATGGCCCTTGTTGAACTTCAAAAACTAATAAATTGGGCTCAAGTTGTATTTAGTAATTTGCATTCTAGGTTATAAGATTTGTTCATCGTAGTCAAATGGAAAAAAAAAATTCTAGCAGGGAGACAAAAATTCAATGCAATTTAAGTAGTCGACATCATCCTCTAACATTGGATTTTGGTTGACCCAACTTTCCAACTACTAGAATTTAAAGATGAAGATGAAGATGAAGATAAGGATAATTTTTCAATAGAACTAAATCCTAATGTGAAGGGGCCAACACCATCTCCTTAGGGTGAACTAATTGATTTAGATAACCTTCCTCAATCATAGAAGGAAGTTGGTCAATTGAACCAACAACCATTTTCTTGTTCAGTATTGAAAAAAAAAATTCTACCAATAATGGGCAGTTTGTATGTGGGACATTTATGATAACGACTGCTAGCCCCATCACCCAAGAAGCAAACACCTAAAGAATGATCCTAGTCACGCAAACCAGGCCTGAAAAGGCAAGACAAGACAAGTAGTCCAAGTCTAGACACTCAACTAGAAACATCACCTATGAGACCTAGCCTCATGTTTTTCGATACCATACCTTCTCACACCCAGTCTTTGTCCCAGAGGTTACACGATAGGTTTCAAGGTGAGGGTATTCCCAACAATGGTGTATTGAAAATGGACACTCCATTGGATTTTAATTCTAGTAGGACCTAAACAAGGTCCCCTCCTAAAGATGTAAAAGCCTCATTTTTGGTACACCTCTTTCACACCCTAATTCAGTTGGGACTAAACTACAACTAAAAAGGGACTCTCTTCCCTAGCAATCCTCTTTAAAAGGTCTAGGGGACCACCTACATGTTTCTAATACATATGTGCAAACAATAGGGACACTATGGCATGCTTTTGAAGTAGCCAGTTTCAAAAAGGAGGCTAGAGTTAAAAAAGTTTCAACGTGAAGTTTGAGGTCATGCGTTTGAAGAATGAACATTACTACCGAAGTGAGGTGCAATTTATTAGTTTAAATCACTATGGGACCTTAAAAGTGAAATAACTTCATTGCATTTTACTGATTTCACCTTAGTGAAAGTTATTTCACTATAATATCACTATGTAGACATCATGTTTCATTACTAGTTAACATAATTCATTATTACAATTTACTATAGTAATAGGTTTATTTTTATTTTTAAAAAAATATTCTATCTATGTTACTTTATAATATACCCTGTATTATTTTAAGTTACTCAAGGTCATTCTACTTTATGTTATTATAAATTATTTTATCCTAAGTATAATAACTTAAAATAATCTAAAACAAAATATAATGACTTAAGGTAAAAATAACTTAGAATAAAAAATAATAACCTATGAAAAATAATTTTAAATACCTTACAATATAATAACTACCAATAGTTGTAATATAACATATAATAACCAATAATAACTTATAATACAATAACCATTAATAAAATAGCCATCAATAACCACCAATAAAATAATCACCAATGGCTTATAACGGAATAATCATCAATAGCCATTAATAAAGTAGCCACCAATAGTAATGAGCATCACATTTTGAAATATTTGGCAAAAATGATATTCCAAATTTTGCATTTCATTTCCACTATAATGAAAAAAGATTTAAAATAATTGAAAATCATGTACAAGGAACAATAAGGCATTGCATACATGTGAATGACCTTCAATATCTACCACTCAAAATTAGGATGCATCAATAAAAGTCTAAACTATAGAAGTATATCACTCTTGGAAACAAATTCAACATGTAAATTATAGCAAAAGAATCACAAGCATTGAAAATCCATTAAATAGTCTACAAAGATCAATGAAGGAAGTAAAAAATAGAAACCATCGTTTTTGCATGAATCAAAAATATCACAATGGATTATGGATTTTGCGCATTGAAGCTCAATTCTGGAGAAAATTAATTATGTTCCAAGAATGGAAAAATTTGAATGAAAAATGTTAAATGATGGATCTTGCACAATCAAAAAAGGAAAGAAGAAGAGACTCAATAATGAAATAAAACAAATAAATATGGTACAAGGGATTAAGAGGTCTTTGGATGGAAAAATAATTTGAAGTAAAATACTAATTACAATAGTTGCCAAAAAAGAAATAAAAGCATTGAAATTGATGTCTTCACCCAACGATAGGATCACATAGAGGATTCAAAGACTTCGTGATCCACCCCCAAGCTCAACAAACAAGATCTACCTCACTTGATGGCCCCATCATCAACTAGAGATCTAATAAAAGGATCATACCTAACATGTTTTTTAATGTTAGGTGATGAGATCATGGAAGCCATGACCTGGGCTTTGGCCTCGACATACGAAAGCAACAAGAAGTTCCAAGATGGATTAAGTTATAAATCCTTCATTGAGAAAAAAACAAGACCCATTGGAGTAGGCAACATAAACCCTCTACAAGAGTACAAGAAATGACAGTTAGGAAAAATAGAAAGAAATCCACAACACCAAATCTGAAAACAAGACGAAAAGGGAGACTTAGTCACAATCTAAGTTTTGTTTAAATCACTTTGGCGATGGGGAGTCCTCATCATCTAATCATATAGTGTGACGTTTTTCCATAGGGTGGGGAACTTCAACAAGCAGTTGCAATACCTCCTCAAACACCTCCATGTTTAGGATATGATATTGGAGGATTTGGCAAGCTTTGATGTTATTGCTTGTTTGGAGCATGAAAATAAGAAACAAAAATGGGAATGAAAGTATGGAAGGAATTAAATGAAAGGAATCTAAACAAACCTATAAAGGTAGACAAGTCCATGACTAGGGATCTCAATTGATAGTAGACTTCTATCAAGGCTTGAAGAATCACAAGATGAATCTCCTTGGCCGCCCGAAATGGCCTTCCATTCTTGGATTTACTCATGGAAGACACATCAGTATAGTTGTAAAGGACATCCTCATTTCAAACATTGACCCCCTTCTGTAATAGGTCTTCAGATGCAGGGGAGAACACAAAGAAGTTCAACAACAAATTTTTTGTGGTTGTCCTTTTGTTCTTGATGTTTTTAGCAATCGCCATATTGCAAACTATTTGTCATGCTTTCACCCCATTTCTCTTTAAGACCCCAACCTTGTGACTCAAACTATTAAAGAGGTTTTCAATGATGTGGGTCCCTTCAATTGCTTGCATTGAACACACCAATTTGTCAAGCATCAAAGTTTGAATCTTTGGAGTTTCCATTAGCTTTGACCAAAATTTTCTCTTCTATTGCATGTCTCGAAGGCTCATCTCATTCATAATTTGAGCCACAAGTTTTTTAGCAGAATAGGACATTTGACGCTCTACCTAGTTTGCACCATTTTCAAAAGTAGAAGCATCAACAACTAAAATTGCGAATGCTTGGGCTTCTCGCTTTGCCTAACCTTTTCGCCTTGCTCAAAGAGCTCTACAATGTTATTGCCAAACTCTCCATCGCTCTTGGAGCTGTTTTGTCTTTTTGTCATTGTTAGCCTTATTGTCACATGGTGGCATTCCTTGCACAAGGTGTTTTGAACACCACAACTAGATGCCACTATACACAAGGGGAGGAGTTGTTAAGTGTCTTTGTCATGCAACCATAAAACAACAATATTAGGCATCATGATGTTTAGAAAGAACTAAAGGATTGACAATGGAAGATGACCGTGTGAAAAAACAAATTTGGAAAACATGCTCATTTCCTACTAACCAAGTGCATTAACTAAGTTGTCAATCCTAATTTTGCATTAAATATTCTCAACATTTTTACATGGATCATGAACCTAGTAACTATTTTTGGGTTTTTAAACTAACCTGAAATGGTACCACTTAAATAACTTGGGCCATGTGGTGCTTTGGATCACCTTCCCAAAATTGATTAATCTTTTAAGGACAAGGACATGAAAAGGGTGACCCTATGACAAAAATCTGGTACTTTTAAAAAAGTTTTCACCCTTTGAGGCACTACTAATTAACACCTACAACTCTATCATTTTGGATGATGGATTTACATTTTTTGAAATTCTAGAAGGAAAATATGGATTGCCACTTACTACTTATGAATATTTTTTGCTTAACATGAACATTTTTGGTATCATTCTTATCTTTTAAATCGTTTGTTACAATGAATGGAATTCTTAATTTTAGAAGCTACATGCATTGTCTTTGTTTTATATTTGATACTTCCTTTCTTGTAGCTACTATCATGGAACATTGAAATTGAACCCTTATCTATATTTAGTTATTTGATGTGATACATGTGTCCTTGCTTAAATTTTTAAGAATCAGCTTTTGGGTTAATCCCTATTTGAATACATCCTACATGACATTGTGAAAGAAACACTACTTCATGAAAGGTTATTCATGTTGGATTTCTTTCCAAGAGTGGGATTTTTTTGGTTATGTAAGTGCTTCAAAAACAAGGTGTTAGGCCCACCCAGTGAATTCTTGGGTGTTTTTGGATACTTGATTGAAAATCAGTATAAACTTGAACACCTCAAATTTGTTAGTGTTTATGACAATAGTCATTTTAAAACAAGTGGAAAACAATTAGGCAAATAGCTTACCACTTTATCTTAAGGAAAACAAGTAGATAACAATAAAATAACTCTTTAGCATTTCTAAAGTTGGTAGTCAAAACAACAAGTGGGAAAAACAACTTCAACACATTTTGAAAAGCAAAAACTTAAACAAAAACAAAACTCACTTCATGTGAAGAATTTCAAAGTCCCCAATTACATTATAGTTGAATCCAAAAACAAAGTTTAGAAAAAGACCCCTCAAGCCTTTTCAAAAGAAGATTTCAAGTCTATTAAAAAACGGTGGGGATTCCAAAAACATTGAAAAATCCCTAGAAATCTTTTAAAACTCCAAGTTATCCAACCTTATCCTACATTTAGAAACTAGGATTGAAGTTAGAGGTGATAGCTATTTTTTAGTTCTATTAATGAACAACTTCTCAAAATCAATAGGGATTTCAAATCAATAATAAAATTGGTTCTAATATAAAAATGGAAGTAACATAAAGTCGGTAAAAACGTAAAATTGGTAGGAATGTGAAATCCGTTTATATTTCAAAAACTAATAAAGTTTGATTTTTGTACAAATTTACAACTCCTCAAAACTGGCTTAGAAAACTTTATAGCTTTAACATTATTATCCTTCTATTTTGGATCACATCCTTGGGATCAAATAGTATTATATTATATCTACCAAAAATTATTTACTCTACCATAAGAACAACTTCAGTGCCATCCCTTGGTTGAAGGTTTTTGATACCCTCTTCAGTTTCTACAATGGTAGGTAGGGTGGAGGGATGCATAGTTTTGGTACTAGCCTTAGTGGTAGCAAGAGCAACCTAAGTGCTTTTGGTTGCCATTTCAGCAGCACTGGAATCCACCTCCATTGTGTTCCTAATTCCTTCTTCTATTCCTCCCATACTAATTGTCCTAGATCTTGTTTTGGACACCATCCTAGTTAGAAATAGGGCAACAAAAGGAGGTACAACAAAATATGGGAAGGTTTGGGCATAGGCAACTAACAGAAGTCTCAACAGTTTCTCGTTTTTTTAATAGTTGGAAAAAAATTCGTTTAAAATTTTGATAATTTATGCCTTGAAAATGAACTCCCATTATTCATCTTGATTCTTCTTAACCTTTTACTAATGGACGAGGAACTTTGCCTTCATGAATGCATTTTCAGTTTTGATCCCGTCTAATTTAGCCATTTGGTGGAAGGAATAATTTGCCTCCTTGGCCTTTCGGATGAACAATCGAATTTGCCTCTATAAGTTGTCCAATTTTTCCTAAATGATGGGACCATGGCATAACAATTGAGCTATAGACATTCAATGGTTTTGGTAGACTCCTTCAAGACGTTTGGCTCATTTTTTTGTAATTTTGAACTCACGCCCATCCATTGTAACAAGTTTTAACAATTTTCAATGGGTACTCCACCTTCACCTTCGTTCTTTTGGCCTACAAATGGTTTAGATCAACCTGAATGATTGTTAATTGGTCTTGGAGGGTAATGAGTTGAGCTTGGTACTTTTCATTTTCGACCAAAGATTTTTCCAATTGGCTTTGCATACTTGTGAAGTTAGACTTGGCCAATTCTAGTGTTTAGATCGTCAAAGTATCTTGCCAAACTTGCGTTTGAGCTTGGCATAATTCCACTATTAAGAAATGTGTCATAGTTCACTTTGGGTTTCACTAGATTTTGAGTGAATTTGGACATTTTTACTTAGTGAAATTGTTTAACCCCTTAGTGAACGGGGACCAGTTGGTACGGACAATGATTTGTTTCACTAATATGTGTGAAATAAGGTTACTCTAAAATGAAATACAAATTTACCAAACCATTCACTTGTTATTTAATTAACTAACCAACATGGAAATCAATTAAATTTTAATTATTTAATATATAATATTATAGATAATTTCATGATTTTTAGAGCCTATTATTTATTAATAGGTGTCAATACTTACGCTAGGTTAAAAACCTAGCCTACATAGGTAGGTAAGCCACGTAATCAACCTAGGCACCTATTCTAAGAATTCGATAAGAGAATATTGGATCAACATACCATTGTTGATCACACACAACACCACCCATGAGGTTTGATCTTTGATTTTTGAAATGGAGACAAACACCCTTACCATCAAGCCACCCCACTTATTGTGATAATATGTTACATTACATTCTATTTATCAAATACTTCATTTTAAACATTACAAAAACATAAATTTTGAAAATTCATATCTTATTAAAATTTTATTCAAATGAAATGATTTGAATTTACTTTTCAAAAAATTTCAATAATGTACATAATTACATTTATTTCCTTTTGAAAGTTTAAAATCATTTGAACAAAAAAAAAGTTGAATATCATTATTCAATAACATTTCAATGACTAATCCTTTGAAAAAAAAAGTTTAATAAATGAATTTTTTTTGTTAATATAAAAATACTACCTATGTTAAGCTACTTTCAATTATTATATGATTATTTTTCATTAATTTAAATTATTTCACCCTACATTATTTATGATTATTTATGGTTATTCTCAATTACTTTTGGTTATTTTTTACTATTTCACCCTATGTCACAACCCTAACCTTGGGCTTGCAACCAAGGTAAGGGCTTGCAAGGTTGCAGGCCAAGAGAGGAAGCTGGGAGTGAAAGAAAGTGTGAGGGAATGAACCCTCACATGCCCAAGGGAGCTTCCACCTTGGGAGTTTCCACCTTGGGAGTTTCCACCTTGGGAGTTGGAGTCCTGGTGGACTCCCAAATGTTTGAAGATTATAAAAAAACTCTCTTTGTCAATCTTTGCATTCGCCCATTACCATGTTGCCCATTCCACTATTTTGTCAATTATTCCCTTCATTATAATCCCCATGTTCTAATCTTGAGCAAATGCTTAAACGGTTTCAACTTGGTATTATCTCTTGGATATTCAAACAATTTTTTTATCATCTTGCAAATTCTTTCTAGTATGCTTGAGATTATTCAATCATAGATTCCAAGGTGTTTGGTGTGACAGTGACAATGTTTTTTGTGCCATTGGAGTAAATAGGTTTTACAATTACAAGCATGTGGTTGAATAATGCAAATTGAGGTATTTTGCATGTAAATTAGTAGTAGAATGAAAAAGAATGTAATTTCATTGTGCAAGTTGCCAAGGGGTTGAGAGAGCGAATGAAAATTAAAAAAAATTTAAAGTGGTAAGGTGTCCTTGGGTACCTAATATTGTTTCAATTCCTAATGGTCACATACCTCTTTGTGGTGGATAGGTACTATTTGAATTGGCACATACCCTTTGGGGGATCAACATGTTTATGTGCCTTTGAATTTGATGTAATCTCAAATTTTATATGGCTTGGATGCTACAAAGCTATAATATGAAATATTAGTTCAAGTATAACTTGAACATTTCATGTGATGGATTGTTCACAATAAACCAACATAAATATCTTATATCTTGTTTTTTTGTTTAGGTTTTTGCAAAACAAAACTTGTTGCGCATGTTCATGAAAAACTTCATCCATTGTCATTTTTAATCCCCATTTTCATCCATAAATATCATTAATCTGTGACACATGGAAAAATATTCTAAAATAGATTTGGTCTTGCTCTTTTACTCATGCTCACAAGCTCATGAAATAACATCCCTCGTGGTGTCACAATGGTGTTTTTTGCTAGGTACTCCTTGTTCCAAGGCATATGGTGAGTAGTATATTTTTAAATCTATTAATTGGTAACTAAATGTAAACTAACAACTTTATTATGCCAATATTTGTGTAGTTGTTTATTGATAAAAAGTTCATATGCTAGTAGTAATGGACTTTTGAAGTTCAAAATTATGGACTAGTCAATTGTCTAAAATGATAGAAAATTGAAAGGTTCATTTTAAATTTTATTCAAAATTATCTATAATGATTTAACATGTGAGTTATAATGAAATAATAGACTTGTATGTGAAAAAATTCCTCAAGAATCATATCCAAATTCTACCTATGAACTTTTGAATGCCTTAAATTAACTCGTATTTTCATAAGTCCATAGCATAGTTGTTTTTCATTCATTTTCAATTTATTTTTGTCAAAGGTGCATATATTTGGAATCTCTACTTGGGCTCTTAGTAATATGAACTTCATTACTTTTGATACATGGACTTTATTACCATTTAATCAATGGTACCAAACAAAATTCAAAATTCAACACTAGAACATGAACTTTTGTGGAATACAATTATTTTAAAAAGTGAGCCACCATATTGTGCATTTACCCATCGACCCATAAAAATGTTGTGAAAATCTTTTAAAATTTTAAGATGTGATATGTTCAAACATGCACATCCCTAAAAAGTAATATAATATGACATCCCAAAAAGGGTCATTGTAATGTGTTTTCACCATGTTGCAAACTTACATTAAACCTTGCTTAGCTTGTTCTAGGTCATCAAATACCATGGACATCTCACATTCTACCTACCTTCCATAAAAAAAACACAACAATATATTTGATTAAAATATTAATATATAATAGTATGATCTAACTTCACCTTAAAGGCTACACAGTGAAATTCAGCACCAATTACAAATGCATATGATGATTGGGTCAAAACACATTCAAAGGAGCCAAAAACATTACTTTACATTAATCCTGCATGTATTTTTTCCCCAATTTTTTTTCTTAATCACTTTTGAATAAATATGAATTTGTAAAATGTATAGATTCTTTGCAAATTTTATGTTTCATTTTGAAAAATGATGATAGTTTGAAATCATACCAAAAATTGTTAAATTTTAAAATTTGAATTTAGTGTAATATAAACTAATTTTTTTTTCAATACATCATGTACATTATACTCCATTTATATGTGGTAAAACACTCTTGAAGTTTTGAAATTTTGAATTTTCAAGTGTATATACTTTGAATTTTCAAAATTTTAGAATTCCACATTTTAAAAATTGTGAATGTTGTTTTAGTGTGTCTAAGAGGTTATTATCACCTCATATTTTCTACCACCAATTCACGTCTATTATATGAGTCCTTTTGAAAGTCCTTCGAAAAAATGTCCTTTTTTAATTACAAAATTTTTCATTTTCAAAAGTCCTTAATTAAAGCAAAACTTAAAATGGATAAAATGATTTTTTAATTTGATTTTCTTGACATTCATGTGTGTCAAGAAGGAATAACGTGCCCTAATTACCATAGTTTCAAATGGCAAAAAAAGAAAAAATCTTTAATTTCTTACGATTGAATTTGACATCCAACGCCCTTTGTGGCCCCTTTGACTATGTTTTGACCTGATTTGAAACTTCAAACACCTACAAAAGGTTTCACCTTTCCCTTCCAAGGTATATGGCAATCATTACTTATTGAACAACACAAAATGTACACACTTCAAAGGAAAAAATGAATTTGGAATGCATGTTTTAATTTTCAGTACCCAACATAATTTGACGATTAAAACTATTTGGTCATCACATAAATGGTGATTGAAATTATTTGGTCACCCAAGAATGGCAACCGAATACTAAGCAAAAATGTCCTTGGGTAGACCATTAGGAACGTCACAGCTTGATTTTCTTGGACCCATTGAACTTTGAAAAATCATAGGACACACTTAAATAATTTTTTTAATAATATTCTTTTAATGAGTATATTTATTAGGTTCCATATATTTTGAAATTCCAATAATATCAAGAATATTGTGTGTTTTTATATTCGTAATCATTAAATTTAGAAAAAGTTTTAGGAATGTAATGCATGGTCATCTTTCTTTGAACTTTTTGGTTAGGAACACAAATTTGAAACATGAATTGAGAATTTTCTTGGGAACTTTTTTCTTAAGGTAATTTGGAAGTCTTTCTATTTTTAAATTTTTATTAGATAATTAATTAAGTATAATTTAGTTATGAATTTTCAAAGTTAAGGCTATCAATTTTTTAAGGGTTCATTTTAATTAGGAACCAAATTTTTAAAATTTTCTAATTTTTTCTATTCCAAAATAAACTTCAAACCATATATTAATGCATGCAATTGATAAACATGACTTTATATATATATATAGTTGTTAAAACATTCAAAATAAAAGGCTCAAGAAAATGATTTGTGCATTTTTAGTTCTTTAACCATTCTTTGAGGTGGTTCTTAGTTGACCACCCAAGGATGTTTTCTAGCTACTTTTAGTCACTATAGGTTCAACAAGTGAAACTTTCCGGTTGCCATAGTAATGGTGACCAAAACTTTCAATTGTTTTTATTATGACCATTGAATCTGTTTCCGCCTTCCATGTGTTCAAAGGCTAGCTCCAATGAAAATGAAAAATTTCTTGCATTTATCTTGACAAATAATGAAACTAATTTGTTCAAAACAAACACCAATGTGATGCCAAACACAAAATGGGCATGTCATGCCCATTCTAACAACCTTAATGTGTTTTAATCCAACATTACAATATATATATTTGATATAAATGCAAGAACGTATATTCAAAACATTTTAAAATATCATTATGAAAACATCATACATTTCATTAAGTTTATAATATGTTGTATACCAAGTTTCAAAAACTTTAGTGAAAAAAGAAGGAAATAAATAGCTTTTAAATTAGCTATGTAAGATGTCCTTGAACATATAAATATCTTGAACATATAAATATTTGACAAAATATGATCTTTACTATGCAAAGGTTTACAATAATTAAAACATTTAATATGCCATCAACTTGAACTTACTAAAAAATTAATTAAAATCTTATTTTCACCTACTTGAACAATTAGGAACACCTAGATGAATTTAATTACATTTTCAGAAATCTATTTGAATACATGTTTAAAAAATAATATTATTATACTAAAGTCAAAAAAATCTTCATATTGATCATTAAATTAGAAACTATTTATACAAAAATCATTTGCAAAAAATAAATAAATTCAATTGCAGTTTTCATTTTAAAAAATTATAAATTAATTATAAAAAAATCTTTTAATATTTTTATGTTAAATTTTACTTTACATGATTACTTTCACTCAAACAAATAAAAATCACAAATTGGCTTTACTCATTCATGCTTACACCCACATTCAGATCCTTTGTTTGTATGAAAACGTCCATCATAAAGTTTTAACTTACTCTGAAAATGCATTCAAAATACAAAGGAAGTGAACTTTCATTGTGAACACTGGCTTAAATGGTCCACCCTAATTAATGAAGTATGGACAAGAATATTTTCTTTGGGGCAATTACTATCGAGCTATATTTTTCATGAAATGGGGGTAATATCAACATAGAAAACTTGCCGTTTTTTGCATTTGTCAAAAGGGAGCGAATAAACTGATTGCATGCATACAGGGAATCCAGTACTAGAGCGTCGAAACAAAAAAACTTGAAATCCATCTCCAAAATAAGGAACCTGATTTTCATCAGGAGTGATCCCAATGTTGTTCTCCCACTATCGTTGGATTAAAGACTCTCTTGCTCCTTCCCATATGCTGCCTCGGGATTTGCCATTCTCAGTTCTGCTGCTTGTTTCAACCGACGCTGGCGGACCTGTGCTAGTCGCTTTGTTTCCCGACCTTTATGGAGGTTCACATCACGTCCACGCATATCACGCTTAGGGATGGATGGGGCTGGTTCCATCTTGCACAGCAGCTACAGCTGTGGCTGCTATAACAGCTGTTGTAGTGGCCGTACCTGTCCCTCTGGCCAGTACAGCTTTGGCAGCACTTCGGCAGCGTCTACTTCAGTCAGTTCATCAGCATTATTAGAGATATGTCTGTCGAACAGAACATTTGTAGGTAAAGTCCGTATTATTCTTTTGTGTTACAAACGTCAGTGTTCAAACACTAAATGACTATTGTTAATGTCATATACATCGCTATCTACAAGCCTTGAGTCCAGCCAGTCAGCTTAATTCTACATGAAAATAGAAAATTCAATCCCTAAATCTCTCGATCAGAAATCCGTCTACTATATCGAATCCCTCGCTTCGATGGAATTTCGAATAGAGTGTGCCAAACACTTCAGCCCCAGCCCCAAATCAGAGAACATGGGGGAATATGCTGGAGAGGACAAAGTGTCTCTCACCTGCAGCAATTCACGAAAAACAGAAAAGTAATCACTAAGTTCCTGCATATATAGATACCGCTCATTTGCACCTGGAAACCGTGCCATAGACAACAAACACATAATAACCCCAATTTACTTCCAGAAGGAATGACTAGCGATCCATTACATATTGTGTTTACAGTCCTCACGATTAAAATCGAGTATCAACATGAACAAAGAATTCCACGAAACCATACATCCAAAGTTCAAACATAAAGATTCAAGATATATCACAGGTCCATCTGACGATGCATTTCATAGCAGATTCAGAAGAACACGGCTGTAACACTAGCACGTTAGATCTTGAGTCCTGAAGCAGAAGCGGAAGTTTTTTTATTATCTTAACCTGCATAGCCTCTTTCAAGTCCACTGCAAATTTAAAAAGGGAGATAGCAACATGTAATGAGACAAATCGGGCTCAAAAATTCTCCAGCATTTCCGTGACATCCACAATCATGCTGCACATAAATGCGTCATTCTCAGGTGAGAATGTTACTGATCACAACGGCCACGCAAAGAAATCAGTATACTTTATACACAAAGCGCAACATTTCATCCAGAACTTCCCAAAAAAATCATTTTTCTTATCCGCTGCTTAACACTTGCTGGGTCGATCTCGTCACACTGAGTAAGATGAACGGACATTTTGTAAAAGTTCCGGTTCTTACGATCGAAGAAAAATATCTATGCCCAACTACGTTTGATATTCGCAAAAGCACAGCTCGGGCTACCTGGTGGGAGAGAAAGTTTTAGGCCCTGGAATTGGCCGGTACGCGAGATTTCTCGCTAGCGAAATTCTCAGGCAATGTCACGTGCTGTATTAGCTTTGAGATGCCCCACATCCATACATACGAATCCCGGTTGCTTTCGGACATACAACACAAACCCCATGATCATCGCAGACTCCAGAGGCAGTCCATCATCATCAGTATAACTTCCTACAGAAGTCCTTGTTTGAACAGAAACCTCTTAGAAGCGTACTACGCCAGTACGACCTGGACAACTTACAATAGAAGAGCCGATGAGATGTTCACGTGAATCTGTACTGCGTATACAGCTAAAGTAATCACATTTATGCAGTGTCCAAGCCTCTACGACAATTGCCAGCAAGAACATTTCATAGAACAGCATTTTCTTAGCAATGATGTTCACAATAGCCTGATTCGGAAGTCTGGCTTCGCTCCAACGTATAAATACATTGCTACCTATCCTTATGTACATATAGCAAGAAAAATGCAGGATATCTGGTAAAGAGACAGTTTTATGCATTTTGGTTTAAGGACATCGTCTCGCCTCTCAGACCAGCCAAGTCACTCAACACATGAATATATCAGTGATAACCTCACGCAGCTTGACAGCACAGGCATAGGTGTGACCTCTGGGCGCAAAAAGCTCGTTATGCACAACTTTGAGACCTGAACCAGCATTCGTCAAATTCAATTAGATGATATCGGTGCCATGAATACCTCGAAAGCGTCGGCAAGTCCGTAGACGTTCTTGGAAGCAACTTTAAGCAGGGACTACTAACGAGTTCAACTTTGGGCCCTCATTTGAATTTGCCACGAGTTACGATCTTGTATGGTCTGACCTTGGTATGGCATCAACGCCGCACATCGTCGCCCTCCGTTTCGCTACTGTCAGTGAACTCAGCCAACCATCTCGTTTGCGATCTCAATATTCCGCCCAGGAAAGTCTTCACACCTCCTGCTTACCTTCAGCTTCATTCTAGCTACTTTTTGACTTGCACTCCAGCAAAGCAACTTTCCTTCGAGTTCCTCCATCCTGCACAATACCTCTCAGCTGCACTCAAACTTTCGTTAGCCAGGTCTCTTTAAGAACATGAAACCTATTGAACTTCCTTTCCCGTTCACGGCTGGACGAAATCTAGTCCGCCAGTGTCTGTTGAGCTATCTCTTACTTTGTCAATTACCCGCAATTCAAGTCTTTCTACACGTAGGAACCATGGTCAACCGAAACTCTACCTTAACATGATAATCGGTTTTTACCACTGATAAGTAGTTCCTTAGAGTAATCTCTAACTACAAAGTATGTCCACGAGATCGAGGGAAACGCAAGCTGAGAATCATCTGAAACAGCCCCAAAGGGACCCTAACCTACAGAGAAGAATGCAAGATGTGATATTGGCGCGGCTCAATCTGAAGGCTGTGCCAGGAATATTAGCCCAGTCTTCTGATGGAGCTGAACCAACATCACATGCAACAGACCTCACCAACTTCAAACTGCATTTACTCCGGTGCAGAAGCATGACAGATACTCCTCGAGCACGATCATTCGCAGTCCAACTGTAAGCGTGTTCTTCAAGACAACTAGCCAGTCAGCAGTTTTGTGTGCCAGCATCGCGAAGAATTGTCCGCCGTCCTCACATTGCAGCAAAGCAGTGAACAGAAGCGGTAATGGTTGTAACGAGCAACTGCTACCCTTCAAGTCGCCATTCGTATTCTTCTCACTCCCACTCTCTGCAGGCTCATTAGCTGGAGCAAAACTGGAAGTAAACCAGGTTGGCTTACAGATGTGGAGCACAGCCGACCGTCGACTCCTTGTTTGACAGATGAACTGACCTGCAAGCTACAGACTAAGTCCAACTCTTCCAATGGACTTCAGCAACCCTATGTGACCAGACTGTTGGAGTAGATGTTCAGAGACCGTCACAAGGTGCCAATTACGCGACAAAGCGAACTACCAACGACAGGACATAAACTCGGACTGTGCGAATATGTTGCGTAATCGACCTGGAGCCCGACTACAGTGCTACAAATTTTACTGACAACGTTTTGCGATGCTAGAACCAGTCGATGCTATGAATATCAGAGCTACTACTTTCGGAAGCGACAAGAGCTCTCCTGATCTGGTCCCTCTTTGCGTCTCATCAGGTCAAGAGTGCAACATCTGAGGACTTAGGCACAAATATCTCAGCAGGACTAGGCTAGTTGGAAAAGAAAACTGAAACTGAAACTCAGGACTGCAAGCTTGAGACTTAACTACGTATAGACGCGCGCTTGATACACAGGAAGACGAACCTAGGCTTTGACTCCAACAAAGAAAGCCGCAGAAAAGACTTAAGAACAAGTGCGCTATAAATAAGGACGGCAGCCCAGCGGTAAGCCACGAAGACCACCTCCCCGTGATGAGCACAGCAGCTCATCACCACCAGTTCGAACCACAGCACCCGCTTTGACTACTTCACAGTACTGCGATCAGGCTTCGTCCGCCTGCATTTATCACGGTAGCCCGCTTGCACGATCCTACCTAATTTTCGGCTCCCTGTGATGTTCTGCCGTTGTACAGAAAATCTCCCGACCAGAAACGAGGGATTCATTCGTCCTCTTCACAGCAAACCGAAGTGGCATATGAACGGTAATATGAACTTGGTGGAATTGCTCCCAGTGGATTCCTTGCCAAACCCTGAAATGCTGGAGATGAAAAACCTTTTTTCTCCCGGTTGTAAGGGACTGGCAGCTCCTTCTAGACTCCAGACTTCTACGACGTTCCGTAGAGCAAACACAAAGCGTTATGCTCTTGCCAAATCAACGGCAGATCCATACTTACGAATGTCTAGCTGCCATTTGGATTTCAGAGTCATAAATGCATCGGTGTACAATAGGGCCTCACTGACAATGGATATTTCATCCACAGAGACCAAGCCCGCTATGGATACCAAACCAATGGTCATTATTATTATTATTTTTTAATTAAATTTTTATTGCAAAACTTTATTTCTAAACACATCATAGTAGATTCAGAAAATATACAAAAGAATAAGATAAACAAAAAGGGAGAATTTATAGGACATCAAGTTAGCTCAAACTAGATGTCAAAATCTTTTCATGTCAACAATTGACTATCTATAATAAGTTGGTTGTGGTGATGGGGGTGCGTTTTGAAGGGCTAGAAGTTGGGAAGTAGCTAGGCCTATTAGTACCGCTCGATTTAAGATGGAAGATGTTTCCATCCTTTGTAATGTGATTGAAATGTGTTGACAAAAAAAAGCAACCAAGACAAAAAGAGGAGCACCCTTTGGCCCTTTCAAGCTCCAAATGGCATTGGCACAATCATGTAAGAACACATCAGCTTGTTTGTGTAGATGCCCAAATATTTCAATTGTTAAAGGGAGGAATTGATTAGTAGGTGTCAATCGCGATAGTTATTTTCGCATCAAAGGTAATAAAGTTTTGAATTGTGCAAGATTGGGGAATTAAATTCGCTCATTTTAGGTTGGTAATGTCACCATCTAAGGTGTGAATTCCAGCTTTGGTGAGCACAACGTTAAGGTGAATGCATATTACAATGGCTTAATAACGATAGAAATTGCATTCCTTATAAGTCTGTAGAAGATTCTTTAAAATGATTCAAATGAACATGGTTATCACTTTTTGAAATGTTATTATTCTAATCTTTGAATAATACATGTTCAATCACTTACAAACCTTTTCAAATCTATGTGAAAATTTGTATTTAATGTAGCCAATGTCATTTTTTAATTTCAAAATTCTAAAAGGAAAATTCACAAAGTCCATATAAATAATGCCCCATGTAAACCTTTCAAAAACATATTTTTTGGGACAAGAAATTTTTTTAAAAATGGAAATTGCAATTCATATGGACTTATGAAAATATGGTCAAAATTTAACCATTCAAAAGTCCCTAATTATTAAACGATTAACATTTTCAAAAAAATAAAATCATATGAATTTAACATCTTGTATAAGATTATATATTGAGTCCCAATAACAAATTTGGAATGTGAATCAATATTTTTTTTCCATTTTGTGATGTTCTAATCAAATGACTTATCCATTTTTTTTTCAAACGTCCATTACTACTAACAAATGATTTTTTATCAATAATTAACCACACAATTCACTTCATAATGAAATCATTGGTCTACATCCAAGTTACAATTAAAAAATACAAGGGTATATTAATCACCATATGCATTTGAATAAAAGGTACCCAAAGAAAAAACATTGTTTCATCACAAAAGTGAACCACCATACCATGCATCTTCTTATCAACTCATCAACAAGAAAAGTTGAATGTGGTTGAAGGAAGCGCATTTAATTGTTTTCATCACATGTGGAAATTAACATCTCACATAATGGCAACAAAGGTGTCTTGAATTACATCATGGGTTCCCACAAATGCAATGTAAGAAATGGATACCCATAAGATCAATGGGATGTGTGTGCATGCATCGAGGGATACCCACAATTAAAGGATGTGGTAATCCAAATCATGTTCGAAACAATGTGGAAAAAATTGGGGAAGATAATTAAAAGGCTAAAAAGACTAATTGAGTTAAAGCCAAAAGCACACCCTAGGGCCAAAACATGATAAAATTCAAGCACAATGAACCTAAAATATCCTGTCAAAAATCATGTTGGAACGGATATGATAATTTAGATGCTCCAAGATGGACTTTTGAAATCAAACCATTTGTTACTCGATGAGTTGTTCAAAAAGAAGAAAACACGCACAAATTAGGGGCAATAGAAGATTACATGTCGCCTTAAAGTGTTGCTAGAAAAAGAAAATGTTGTTGTCCATTTGTGTTAAGGCTTCAAGAAGAAAAGGATGTTGAGAAACCATAAACTTAATAACTATGATTGAAGCTACAAAGGCCCAACTTCTTAAATAAGTTGTTAAGGCAATGGTGGTTATTAATAAGAACCTCACACCACCAAAATTTATCAAGAATGAAATTTGTTTACAAGCTAAAGGTCTTTCTAGGCTATCAAAAGATTTTGGACCCAAGAGGCACCCAAAGACTTGAAAGAAAGAAGAGTCAAAGGAAATAAAGGACTCTATGAAAGTGGTAAATGGAGGTGTGCATCATAAAAAATATGATGGCCATTGCATGAAACAATGCGTTCAAATTCCCAAGGCTACTTGAACATCACCCATTTTAAGGAAAAGGTCCACATGCCAAACATCCTATAATAGGGGATCTTTAATGAAAGATGATGTGAATGATGAGGTGTCCAATGGAAACCCCAAAATTAAAATTCCTTATGATAAGGTGTTAAATTAGGATGGGGTGTTTAAGTTAGGTGATAGGCCAAGGGGGACCATGTTACACATTTCTAAGGTTGAATAAAAAGACCTATCACACGAAGTTTGGTTTGAAAATGCTCATAATCAGATGATATAATTAAGGGGGGACCTAGGATATGAGTGTCATTTATAATGGATGGAAATAAACACAAAGGGAAGCAACTAACTGTGAAACGTAAATTATGAGCCCAAACAATGAACCAAAAGGTAATCTTTTAAAATAAACAAAAAAAAAACCATTTGATTTAAAATGTAAAATGGTGAAAGCTAAGGTGGTGTTAGAAAATGTGGGTGTAGGAAAAATGGTGCTAAAACATGAATTGCATGAAAGTATTCCCATGCATGTGCAATAACGAAACTATGAAGAAAACATTTATCAGTTAAAAGATCATGTTAAGGAAAAAGTACTAAATATTGACTTGCTACCAAAGCTTAGGCTTATAAAAAAAGTTCTTCGTAAAAAAATTCCTCTTGTAGGTTTTCTAAGCCACCTACAAGAAAACGCTTAAATCATATTTGCATTTCTTTATGCCTTATTGCCCTGCATAAGGGAACAAACCAAAACACCATTGGGGTAACAAAAATAACAAATGTCAAGTTGCCACATTATAAGAATCCTATGATAATTTATCAAATGGAAAACGAAATGTCAATTGTACATCACGCCATAGAGTGATAGGGTTTAAGGATACTTTTTCCCTTTTTGCCCCTAGATACCTAATCTTATTCTCTACCTTTAACTACCTAATCCTATTTTTCTAATCTTGATTAGAATTGGATTAAATGAATATTAAATTAATCTAAAAGCAAACTTTTTTCTTTATTCTTTCTTTTTCTTTGTTCTCACCTTTTTTGTTTAATTCGTACATCCACGAACATCACAAAATTGGAAAGGAAAAACCCTTAGTTGGTCATGGAACTTACAAACCTTAGACGTCGAACAAAATCTAGCAACAACAACACAAGCAAGATAATAAAAGGAAAGAGGTGCCTACAAAGCCAAATTGATGTCAATGTTACACTTCATGCATCTATGTACCAAGAGACGTGTAATTAAATTAAGTTCACAAGTGAAGTTTAGAAACCCTAAAAACACCCTATAATGAAAAGAATTATATGGGAAGGGTAACCTATTGAAAAAATAGCACCCCCACGGTGCTAAGCCCACATATGAACCCATGCATAAAATGATGAAATTTATCTTATTAAAGAAGGTTGTTTCGTTGTTTTGTTCTATTTGTCATGCAGAGATAGTTCCCCACCTATTGTTTCTTCCTAACCCCTTAATGCTTTTTGTACCATTGGAAAACTATTGATGAGTAAAAGTGTATCAAAGTGGTTTTCTAATGTTTAGACCTTTCTAATGTTTCCTAAAACATCTAAGGAAATTTAGGTGCACTCTTGGTACTTGAACTAATGGGAAAACCTTTAATAGTGAACTTTCTTAGAAGTAATTTTTTATTTTTAAACCAAAGGTGAAGGAGATAGTGAATTATGGGTAAACCTTAAATGTTTAGTATAAACTAATGTAATCAACATAACATACCAATAGAAATCAAAAAAAAAATTGGTGATAAAATGTCATCATTTCAATATGGAATGTATTTTTGAAGTGATGTAGCATCATTGGTCACAATCCATAGAAAATATTTATGGATTCATATGAGATAATTTATAAATGCAAACTATGGCATTTGTCTTCCTAGTTTGATCATGGTCCTTTTGCAATGCTAAAACCAATGTTTGAACATGTAAATCTTCATACTTAATTTCATGGATCCTCATGAAATTATCAATTTAAATAATAGTCCATAACCATAGATTGAAACCAAAGATTTTTTTTTTTTACAAGGAAATTAATATAGTATATCCATTTTGTCAAATATAAAATTTAGATTATACCAATTTTTTAGTTCATTAAATTATTTTTTAAAATTATACATTGTCATAAACATTTTTTTTAATGTACTTCAGATGTGCCATCTTTGGTCTACTTAGTGTGCAACTACCCAATTATTGAATATTGAATAACTTTGTCAAAAACAATTCAAAAAAATCAAAATTGAAAAATTTAGGAAAAATCTTGGTATTGTTGAAAAATCCTTGATGAATATCTTGTAGTTTTTAGCCTAAGTTGGGCAAGATATTGAACTTTCAGTAATTTTTGTCACTATAAATTTGTTGAAATTTAAAATATTTTTTCACAATTAATGGACTTTATCATCACAAGGCCAAAACATGTCTTTCATGATTAAGACAATCTATGATTATGTCTTAATCTAATATGTAATCATATGTCTTTAATCATATACCTTTAATCATCATTATGATGGCATTGTGACCATATTGTAATTTCATGACTATAATTACATTGCAATTATGTGACTAGCCTACTTACATAAATAGCCTACCTAAGTACTACCTATTAGTTACCTACTAATTATGATTTACCTAGGTATGTATTAAGTAGGTACCTATGAATTTGATGGTTGTTGTTTGTAACAATAACCAAGGCAATTAACTAACTTATTTATTAAACTTATTGAATTTATTAGTAGTAATTCACTTACTAACCTACTAATTGAACTTACAAGCAATTAATATATTTTTTTAATACATATCTTTTTCTTTTTTTTTAATACCAAGGATTGTCATATATCTTATATTGATAATATATATATTTTAGAATCAATGTAATTATATTACAAAACTAATCAAATTATAATTTTACCCAACAATCAATATATGGGACTTTATTTGTGTATTTTGTAAATTCAAAGAAGAATGACCTTCCTTGGAATAATATGATGAAAAATTTTATTATATAAAAATATGGTGTTGCAATTATTAAAGATTAAATCCATTAATGCAAAGATGAAGGGTTCAAATCCTCACACTTGCAACTTAGTTCTAAGTTCAATAGATTAAATGTTAATCTATGTTAGGTTGCTATTACAACCTAGGTACCTAACCTAGGTTGCTAACTAAACTAGCTTACATTCTTAGCATATAGGTTAGTTTTTTAGTTTAAAATACTCTAAGCTTTGATAGGTTAGTAGGCTAAGAAACTATTTTTTATATGTCTTTCATGATTGTACTTGCAAAAGATATTTCCTATGTGACATGTTCTATTTAATTACATAGTCATGTAGTTGTGATGTCCTAAACAACTACCAACCTGGTCATGGATTTAATCATGGATTGGGGATTTTGATGTTGTGCATCAAGGTCTTATTCATGTTTGAAACAATTGTAAACTCCTATTCACACTTGGGTTAGCAGCACAAGCCACACTAGTCAGTTTATTATAAAAGTTTGTTTGTTTGTTTTGTTTGTGAAGGTTTCCCAAATCACAATGCCCCCACAACACTTTTGGTATGCTTGAAAAGCCTCAATTAGCGAGGGTGGACCAAGGTGGTTTCATAATGTTAAGACCTACTGTGCATATTTTCATCAAGAATTCAATAAAATGAGAATTGAAAATTTGAAGCAAATTGGGCTGCTCATGTGGTATTGTTGAAAAGCCCTCAATGAGTAGGATTCTATAAAGGTGCTTTCATAATTTTTAGACCTAATGTGTGGGATATATTGAATTTAGAGTAATTTTGTCACCGGAAATTAATTTTAAAATTAAAACAGTTTTTTCAAAACTGGGCTCTAGGGTCAGGGTCCTCTTCACACTTGGAACAGTCATGTAGTCCTGATCACACTTG
>Ga0209208_10001856_pt1 | contig 30145 bp, 17 predicted proteins | sample S1TSphfallax_3_FD_187694 | JGI IMG/M metagenome (GOLD analysis project Ga0209208, IMG submission 187694) | Host-associated microbial communities from peat moss isolated from Minnesota, USA - S1T2_Fd - Sphagnum fallax MG (SPAdes) (version 2) | ecosystem: Host-associated > Plants > Peat moss >...
CAATGCAAGGTGTTTTGGGTCCTGCTGTCGAGCTCTGAACATTCGGGAGTCCCGGAGGACTCCAAATCCCCAACTTTTCCAAGTGTTGGGCTTCACCCCCACACTTGGCCAAGTTAGGGTTGCGACAACCATGGCAACTGGAATTCAAATGAGATTCTTGTATTGATTGATTATAAGCAAAAAAATATATCTATCGGAAACAAATCGTGGATCCTTGAGGAAACATGGTCCTTATAGCCCAGAAGTGGAAAAAGATTATTGAAAACTTGTAGGCGAGAATAGATCCAAGACACCAAGAAATGGCAAGATGTGCAAGGATAAATGGAATTCCATCAATGGTGATTACAAAAAGATTTCCAACTACCACAAAGGTATGAGCCGTAACACCTTTTATTGGGATTTATCATAAAAGGATTAGGATAAATTTCACTTATCAAGACAATTCAATGAAGATTGCTACAATGCCATTGAAGAACATCAATGCTCCATTGCATGTGAGGGATTTAAATGCACCAAGAAATGGAGTTTACATGGCTAGTCAATGAGAGAAAAATTGGAAAAGAATTTACCTACAAGTCCATCAACTAGAACAACTTGAGCATTCATGGAATAAATTTGTGGGAATGATTTCATTCTAGAGGAAAACCATGATCCTCAAGAATTTAATCAAGGTCCTAATGCAAGATTTAATCAAGATAATGTGATCAATTTGGAAAAGTACTCACAATCGATTGGACCAACTCAACCTCAATGTCTTACGAATGATCAACCTTTCCAATTCTTTAACTCACATGACACCAATTAGAGGAAACAAACCATTGACAAATGTTATTGGGATAACTCCTAGGAGCACAAAAAGTTAAGAGGGAAAGATTGTCAATCTTTACATTCATCATTGAAACCACATACCAAAACAACAAAGTCATTGTGGAAGCCATGGATTATATTAGTTTTATGTAATTAAACATTGACAAAAACAAGACAAACTTTCATGAAAAAGAATGAAATAAGAAAGTTCACAAAATGCACAAGAGCATGGTTATTGTCCTATCCAACCTTAACACCATAATGTTTGATGCTTTCATCAATGACAATAATCTTGTGCAACCACCAATATAACTATCAAAATTTGATGAAAATGAACAACTAATGGTGAACGACTGAAACACATGAACTGAAGAATAAACATTATGATTTAAAGGACAACATGCAAATGAAATTGATGAGGTACAATTGATTATGAGGTAAAGGATAACACACAATTGAAATTGATGATAAATCTTTCCAATTGTTTTTGACCTAAAGGACAACATGCAAATCAAATTGATGATAAACCTTTTCGAATGGATTTTGACCTAAAGCATAACATAACAATAATTAGGACCTAACTTACAGCAACACTGCATTAGAACTAAAAATCAATTTGAACCTTTAAAATTTGAATCAAACTTTTAACATAATATTGGAAGTGAATTTGATAGTCATTTGAAACTAGAACTTATTAATTGCGGTAGTTCAATTATAATTTCAATGGAGTTCATGAAAGCAATTTTATTCAATTTTGTGGTTTCCTATTTCCAAGGTACACTTTAAGTAAGAGTTTTTGGTTAGATCCTAAAATCTTAGTACCTTTAAGAGGAGGTTCATACTCCATATTTCATGAATTTGCCATATTGCTATGTTGTTTCCTTGTTGCAACAACATTAGGATCATGTTGAACTTCTTGTTCCAATTGAAACATCAATGCATTGACATTCTCGACCATCTAGGATCAAATTGTAAAACATACAACAACATGTAATTACATTAGGTATGAATAGAATTGATAAGTTGCTTTTCATTGACAAATTTATAAAAGTTTTTTTTAAAATCCCGAATGCATTTTTGACAACAATTTTTCCCCTTGAAAATTGCATGTTGTAGACAACCTCCAAAATTGTGTGTCAACTGTTGACATTCTGTTTTTGGGGGATCATTAGCCATGGCACTAGGGGATATCTTTTATCCTCGAGAATGTAAGGATGAATTCCGTTTTGGCATCCAAGCTCACTAGGGTTGAACAAGTCATTTTAAGTTGCTTCCTAGTAAATATTACACATTCGTAGTATTTTGGATTCATTCATGGAACCAATAGGCCCACAAATACATCACGAAATTTTTGTCATGGTCAATAACAACTTGACCATGACATGTGCTTTCAATTTGTATGAGTAAATGGTAGTAGTGAATGCACTTGTCGACTTTTGGATTTGTATCTATGTAATCACACCATGGATTGAAAGTAATCCACACAAGTTTCTAAACCCTACCATAACCCAAGATAAATCATCACCTTGTGGCCATCGAATCCAATTTTTAAAAACCTCATTAACAACAAAGGAAAAATTGTGGAGTACCATGTTCACCAAAGATTTTCCCATGGTAAAAATGTCATTGCATTGTAAGTAATCAACTCCATGAAATAATTTATAAAGAAAACACTTGACCCTAATGCCAACAAGAATGGCAAACCTATATTTCATGTCTTTTCTTTGAATTTAATGGTTTGAGCTTCTCAATAATATGCACAATGACCTTTTTGGTCACTTTGACATGTTCTAAAATGCTCAACCCATTTCTGATTGTCATACTAAATCATGAAAAAATGTGAGCACCATGTTGTACTTCATGTTTTGACCCAATCACCCGTGTTTGTGTTCATCATTAGGTTGAAATTGCAATAGACTTGATGTTGATGTAAAATGAAGATGTTGTTTCTCAAGCTTTTGAACAACAACTTGCGATTAACCTTCCAAAACTTTGCCATCAAATCTTTCACCATTAGTTTGTTTTCAATTTCACAAAACAGTTGCAAGCCCTTTTAAATTTGCAAATGTTTTTGCAAAATTTGAAAGAAAAAAGGAATTTCAAAGGTGTCATGGTAAGGAGTTGAAGGAAAATAGAAATGACACCCTTGAAGGAAAATACAAATTTGAAAAAAACCAATAGTTTGAAAACAAAAAAGATTAGCAAAAGCGAAAGGTCCATGTGATAGAAGAGAGGTCTGAGAAGTATGAGTGCACTTGAGAGCTTGAAAGAGCTTTGAGAAATATGAGAAGAAAGAATGGGAAAGTTGAAAAGAAGAAAATGTTATTCATGATGATGGCGCTTAACTTTTGATTGATCATCATGAACAACATGCAACTAGCTTAAAACCTAAAGATATCCTAACTACTAGCAATGGGAGTACCATGTATGAATAGAAATAAGCATTTTGTCATTGTCCTAAACTAGGGGCTAGTATGAATAGGTTATTTTTTACTTTTTTTTTTCTATAACACCTACATTAACCTAACTTTATGGCAATTTTTGAAATAGTCTACCTCTAGGTTTGAATGGACCTTTACTAGTTGTGATCGCAAGTTGAATGAATATTCACAACACATAATGCACAAAATCATTGAAGAAAAGTGAACAATGTAAAGAACTATCATCATGAAGATGTGGGGCACATATTATTGTTGAATTATATGGAAATCAAATTGCATTAGCAACAATGCTTCAAGAGTACACAACATAATGCAAGAGTTACAAAGTTTGAAGGACATTAATAGATTGGAGCATGAATTGAATAAATAATCTTTCCACACAATGTGAGATTAAAAGAATGCAAAAAAATTAAGTGAACAACATAAAACACCATTGTCATGGATAGGGGGTGCACATAGGTGGTATTATTATATGTCAGTCTTGACATGGCAAATGATACCATAGTCTAAGTTTGTACACTTATTTTTAAAGGCACATTGAATGATGGTATTAAAAAAATGATTTCTATTGTGGTAGGTTAATTATAGTCACAAATATAAACTTAAAAACCTTAAATTTTTATTCTATCCTAATTATAGAACTTATTTTTTCCATACCTTGACACTATGTGTGAATGTAACATTATACGTTGGTTAATGCATATGCAAGGATTAATGATAAGTTGTTAGTAGATAAATAATAAAAGTAAAATCTGAGTTTAACTATAGTAATTAGCCAAGGTATTAGAACCTCATGAACAAATGTTTTTTTAATCATGTGTTATGGTTCTTTGTTTATGACACAAACTTATTAGGTTTGTTAGTGATATTAAAGATAAAAAATTAATCAATTCTTGGTTTTGCAATGGAATGCAAACTTAAGACACATTCTTGAAATTCCACAAAGAAAAAAAGTGTGAGTTTACATGTGCCTGGATTAAAAGGAATTCATTAATTTGAGTGAAAGCCAAAATCATTTTGCACAAACCAAAAACTAGGGTAGTTAATGCAAATTGAAATCAAATTGATGCATGGATAAAATAGAAATAACCCACCCTAACAAAACACCCCACAACTTAGACTTGGGAGGAATCACTATTCTTTTCTTATACTATACACATTTTGAGTAGCAATGGGGACTACATTGAAATGACAAAAGTCTAAAGAGTTATAGATCTCAAAAAATTCTCAAATTTTCCAAGTTATGAGTTTGCAACTTTGCAAGCTCATAATTTTCAAATATGAATTTTGAATTAAAATTTCAAGGGCAAAGTTGTAACATTTGAGGAGGCATTTCCAATACCATATTGCATGTTTCAATTTGTGGTCATTCGACCTTGTTCCCCAAGTGTGACATTTGGCAGTTCAGTTGACCATATGTTTTGAATTTTCAAAGCAAGAGTGGAAAAGTCTTAAAGAATAGTTGAGGCACGAGAGTGTCAAGACTATTCATGGGTAAACAACAATCTTGAGCCAATTTTTGAACTTATCCTTCATGAGAATTGAAAGGCCCTCCTTTAATCCATGCAATTTGTGTGCATTTAGTCTCAAGACTTGGAACTGAACTTGAATTTGATAAGGTTTACGGGGTTCTTTTTGGAAATTAGCTGGAATTGAAGGTGTAAGAAATTTGAATACCCTTGTTGAGAACCACGTCCCAAAAGCACTAGGGGGAGGGCATTCTCAAAATAAGAGGCCTGTGCTAGGCGGACCTGAAGCACAGTATTGTATGTAAAGCACAGCCACTGAACTCTCTACATCTGAAAAGTTCCTCCTCCCAGCAAGAGGAACTTGCACTGCGATAAGGTGCCCTCTGAGTACACTGTGAAAATGACAGCATTGCTTTGCGAAACCAGTGAAATCAGAGTTGAAATCAGAGGTTTCACCAAATTGAAAATTAGCTAGAAATGAAACCAAAGGTTGTCCCCAAAACGCTGAACAGAAAAATACTAATTAGTCCAAGGTTTTACATAAGAGCTTTTTTTGCTGCCAAATCTTGTGGTTTTTTGGATTAAAAAATGGGGAAGTTTTCTTGGAAATTTGGGTTTTTCAAGTGTAAAATTTGTGGCTAAAGTTTAGCAAAAATTCACCAAAGTTTCAATCTCACAACATTGGACAAAGAGAACCCCTGGTACTACCCAAAGATTCATACATTGGATTATACATGCAACAATGCTACTGGATGGCGATTTTATTTTATTTTTCCTTCTATTTAGCACAAAGTTATCAAATCCATTTGCAAAGAAACAAATTCAAGAACAAAGTGAACTCAATGCAATAAGGCAGGGACTCAAAATACTGTAGTACCCAGGCTGGTTAGGCACAAAATTAATTACTTCTAAGCATTGCCAGAAATTCTGAAAAATATTTAGCTGCCATGCCAAAAATCTGAAAGACACTTTCAAGCACACTATCTTCATTATTTATTATGGTGCCTAATTATAAAATATTATCATACTTACTGCCAAAAGAAATGATAAAAATATAATGATTATTGGGTACCTTGCTGCCGAACCAATGTCAGCCTTTAGTGCAGTTTCTATATTAATGAAAACCTGCAGCCTTTGGAAATTTCAGGCCCCGTGTTAGTTTTTCTTCGCAAATTATTCTTTCAAAAATTTGAAAAAATTGCAATGTTTTTCTTGGGGTTTCTGAATGCCAGATCCTACATCAGGTTCCAGAACCTAGTACCCAACAATATAGTTCAGGATGCTTACTTTCATATATTGTTTATAGCCAGATTTGTCTAAATTGTCTTATGGATGATCACCACTCTGCATGCTACATCACAAAATTGAAATTCATGAGAACAAAACACTTCAAATGCCAGCAAGATATGTAGGTGAAGGTACCTGCTACTGATTATTTTGGGTAACTAATATTTTGAAACAATATTTTTACTAAATCATATGTTTTGTTTATGGCTAAATTGTCTTATCGATTCATTGCTACTTGTGCTAATCACAAAATTGGAAAAAGAAGACGGAAAAACACCGTAATTTTGGATGCCTCTAGTGTACATTGTACCATCATTACTTAAGGCCACAGCCCATGCCACTAATTACTATATTTTGGGTTTAGGATTCAAGTCTTCAGATCTCTGAGGTTGAATCATACAAGAGGACTACTTGTTGTAACCGATGCTAGGTGATTCTAGCCTTTATGAAGAACCGCGAGCTCCAGTTCTTTAAAAACATTTACAATGGTTCCAGTTCCACAAAAAAAAAAAATGCAACTTGGGTCTGGTTCTGGAAACCAGACCCAGTTCTGGGTATAACTTGGACCGAAATCTATGTTTAATTGTCTGTTAATCCCTCATTCCAAACCATCTCCCCCGCCCCCCAAATCTTTCCCAAAAATTCAGGTTTTGGTTCTAGAATCAGGTCCAGATTTTGATACCAATTTCAGAATCAGATCTGGTTCCAAAAATCAGATTTGATTTTGATTTGATTCTAGATAATCAAAATCAAAATCAACCAAACTAGGTAATTGCTCAACATTGATTGTAAGCCTGTCAAACTTTACTACCAAAAGGCAATCAATCCAGAGAGGAAGTAGAAAATGAGACCTGACCTAAGTCTAGGTTGAACTCATACATTTAGTCGGATATGAAAGACCAAGAACTGATAACAAAGATCCGAACTAAATTGCCAACTGCTTGCAATGGGAATGGGAGAATAAAAGGTGGATAATTCAACTATGTACCAGTTCAGCTCAAAACAAGTCAGCAATGGAAATGGGAGGAGGATAACTCAACTATCAATTGCTTGTAACAAATCAACAATGAAAATAGGAGGTGAGTAACTCAACTTATATACCAACTGATTGCTAACAAGTCAGCAATGGGAATGGGAGGTGGGTCTGAGAGGGGAAAAGTCTGGAGATGGCTAAACTCACTGCTACCTACCTGTAGACTTAAGGATGGAATGGAAGATGCCATCCTAGTACTGGTGAAAAGCATAATCACTGCCATTCAGTTGCACTGGAAGTGTGTTGATCTGACAGCTTATGTCCATTAGGTCTAACCAGTCAGACATCAAATCCTGAAAATTATTGAAATCCTGATCAGCAGCATCGTGTAGCAGCTGCTGCTGTTGCATGTGACAGAACTCTAGATCATCTGCAGTAGTAATACTGGATGCTGCACACAGTTCACCAACTGTGCAGGCAGCGTCGTCCAGCTTCGGCATCCACGACGTGACCGATGTCGTTGCAGCTAGCCCATCTGCAATGTCCTGGTCCATCTCATGAATCTCGTGTTTTCGATGTGAAATCATACCTTCTGAAGTTGAATTTTCTGGGTCGGCCGTGATCGGACATGCTGCTGCTTGATCATCATCCCCGCATGAGCTGCTTGTAGTAGTAGTAGTAGGAGGCTTAGTGGGTGAGTATTCATGATCCATTACTATGTCTAGTGCGCCCTTACTGCAGCTAGGTTGTAATAATTGGGACATTGGTGCTGCATCATGATCAGCTGGTGGTTCTAGTATTACTAGTGCAGGCGGATCAACGTCTTCTCTTTGTCTTTTCTTCAAGTGATCTTTGGTGTCATCGCTGCTGGAGCTGCACGTGTGAGTACCCATATAGATGACTTCGAAGAGGGAGGGATCCTTATCTGTTGCCTGCACCATCTTCTTTGCATCGCAGTTCTTTAGGACGCACTTGTAGTATCCTCTACAAGGCACAGGTCGAAGGATTAACTCATGAATCAGATCACAGAGCTCATGGTTCCCTCAATGCAATTGGGTTGTTTCCTATATCACAAGAAACTTTTTTGGCATGGAAATCTCTGACGAATTAAAGTTGAATGAACACAACATAGGAAAAGCTTTCCAAGGAATCGTGGGGACCAATACTTGAACAATGTTTTATTTTAGTTTTCCGATTCCCAAACAGAGGGATCATTGTATTTTCCCATTGTCAAACAAACCATTTCATACTTGCATGGTTCCATAGAATTCAAGTTCTTCACGACCGTTAATCATGTTCCAGGAATTATCCTGAAAGTTATAAGAGTTGATCTACTGCACATACTGTAAATTTATCCACTAAGTACTTACCTGCAAAAGTTTGAATTTTGGATGCTTTTGCTGCCGTATTTCTTCCAGCTTCGATGCCCATCATCTGGAATCGCCCTCTGGATGTGAATCCCACCAGCTGGTTTCTGAAGACGCTGGTACCTTACTACCCTAGTAGGTATCTGTTCTCCATCGCTAGCAGCTTCTCTTCAAAGGCAGGTCCAATGTGTAAACTAATTAGGTTCAAGTGATCACCCCATTAAGAATTATTATTGCAAGAACGCACCAGCTCCAAGAAACGTGCAGGTTCTACATGATCAAGTCACGACTTGCAATTTTCAGGTTCTGTGAATTAGAAGCCGAAAAAACATCACACTCTGTGTTATGGACTAAGGACATCTTTCCATTGGGCCACTATGATCACATATTCTGCCCCTTCTTTTACATGTGTTCATTTAAAATCCTCTAAAAAGCTCCTTACGTATGGAATGTTCTCAAAGCTCATAACATTGATTTCTTACATATTTTCAACCCGATCACAGCTCTCCAATGAAAAGTTCCTGTCTATGCAAGGACGCACAAGCTCCGAGACATGTGAAGGCTAATGATCAAGTCACCAGTTGCAATTTGCAGGTTCTGTAAATTAGAAGTCAAGAAAACATCACACTGTGTGTCTTAGGCTAATTAGGACACCTTTACATTAGGCCATTGTGATCACATATTCTGCTTTTTTTTTGTTTGTTTTTTTTGCCATTTCATGGAAACATGTGTTCTTCTAAAATTCTCTAGAGAGTTCCTTACATGTAATGGAATTTTTCCAAAGCTCCTAACATTGATTACCTACAGATTTTCACTCTCCAAAGAAAATGCTTGTTTATGCACCAAGAATCAAGGCCTCATGAATTCATTCAACCGCAATTGTCAACAACCGTACCTAGTAAAATCGCGTTTGGTACCAATTCGTTTTGTCCTCCTTGAGCTCATTGCAGAGCTCTGGCCATTACTCGTGTCGACCGACGTTCTTCGATTCCTTTTTCGTCGCTGAGCAACATATTTGTTTTCTTCAGGAATGATGTGGTCTCCATCATGGAGCAGGCTGGATAGGAAGCTACGAGGAATAATTGGGGACGTCATGACCACCTTCTTTAGGTCCGCTTGATGATTTTTTGAATCACTACCCATCGCGACTTCCATCATGGCTGAATCGGCGCCTCCAATACCAGGACTACAGCATTCTCTTTCCATCCCTGGTGCGGGAATCCCTTCCAAGTTGTGTCTTTGAATGTGAGCCTCCGAGTCTGGAGCAAGCTCTACCATACTCAGCAAGTCATCACCTGCACATGGCGCATAATTCATATAAGACAAAAAATTTCAAATCACCTTCATTAAATCTTACTCACTAAGAGCTTTCCCACAATACCAAGAGCATGCCCAAATTTCCCTACAATTTTAGTGAAAAAATTGTTCAATATTCGATAACCTTCGTTGAAACATTATGAAACCAACTAGCTGGTGCACCCCTACTCATCTAGGGCTTTCCAATTGTACCAAGAGCGAGGCAAGAAGGGTTGTTGTTTGGAAGATTTCAATGTGACAAACGAACAAAACAAACAAACTACCTTGCTTCAAAGTAAGATGTTTTCTAGCTCTAGCAAAGTTTTGTTATGACCTTCACAATTGAAGGAGCGAGCTCAAGCTAATGTCTAGTAACTGAGCATACCTCAAGAATGACCTAAATTCAAACAAAATTTCCCAAACTGAAGTCAGCCTGTAACGCTGGTAAGTCATTTGGATCGCCTATCAAGCTCTTATTTAGGCACCTAATTCTTGTGCAATTTTTGCATTGGTGACTCTTTATCAGATCCTTGCTTAAGTTAACAGCCTGCTGCAACCTGCGGTTGCTACTGAAATTATATAATAGGAGCAAATATTTTCTTCTTATTCATAGAAGATCTAGAGAAAAACTGGTATTGAGAATTGCTATCAGCGAGCTATGCTCAGCAATAGAGGTACCAGCAGCAGCTAGGGCAGTCCAGGTTGTTGCAGGAATGTTGCTCAGGGAATTACAGGCGCTCACGAGATTCCGAGAAAAGTGCGGTCCTGTCCTTTGTAGAAGCCTAGGGTTCAAAGGCGGCTGCAGTTCCAGCTTGGATATCATGCCATGTACGCCCAGTTGCAGGCTGGGATGGTGAAGCCTCATGGCCGGCTGCTGGCTGGGCACCTCCTCTAATGTAATCGGGAGTGTAGATGGGCATGCACTAGTTTGGCTTCCACTTGCTGCAGCATTGAACTCTTCCATACGACGAAGTGACCAGTCCAGTGAATTCTCAGTCTCAGCCGTCATAGGCGGTCTCGAGATCCTCCGTGGAAAATTCAATTGATCCCTGCTGCAAGCTGCAGCTTCGACCTGGCGCACCTGTTCATGATCACCGGAAGAGGTCGAAGCAACAGGTTCCTCAAACTCAGAACTAGAATACCACGTTGACGACGTTACTATTGTCTTCCACAGATCCTCTTGGTCGTTTCTGGCCTTGCTCAGGATCTCTTGAATCTTCTCGACGCTGCTGCACTGGCCATCGTCTGCTGATGCATCCCACCATGAGTTCCGCCTTCCTGCAATCCTCATCATCTGGTTTAAGCTGTATCCATCAGGATCCATGATGTAAAATATTATTACTCGACTCCTAATTTTCTCCACTTCCAACAACTGATTAATTTTAAGGATCAGCTGAAAATAACGTAACTAAAACAAAAGCCCAAAACCCAAAACGTTCATGCTAGTTGCAGATCATAAGGACAAAAAGGTTCACAACTGCTGGAGCTTGATCGCCAGTAGCTGGACTCCAGTAACTAGACAACCGCATGAATTCATCTCTTTCCAAAGAAAGAGTTCTACTTAACCGCAATACTGCGCAGTTACTGATGAGTTGATCTGGAATGATATCCTTCTTCTTATGAGAAAAGTTTCAAGCAAATTCATCTAGCACTCAATGGGTTTTGAGATCAAGCTGTGTAAGAATCAGCAAGCAAACATCATATTACATGGACCTAGCTAGGTATTCTTTCTCGACATCTATGATTTCTCCCTCTGTCTGTCTGTCTGTCTGTGCTTTTCTCTCCCTCTCTTCCTCTCTCTCTCTCTGCATACAATCGATCACATACGCTTGTGGAGAATGCAACGCCACTGCGACTGTTGTGCTGGGAAAGATGGAAAAGTCGAGCCTGGGGTTTCTAGTTCAAAACATAGCAATTCGCACGTTTATTGAAGGACGTGAGAGGACAGGGAAAAACTAGCGTTCAAAAATAATGCATGTAGGTTTTCCAGGGTTTTCTTTTTTTCAATTTTGTCAGGCAGGTGGACTGATGATCATCCACAACAGGACTTCATTTCCCAATTTGGCTACAAGTCAGAGAGAAAAGTAAGAATTTTTTGGAACCCCTGCTACATGTTGACGACATGCAAGAACCTATGGTCTGAATATGACGTTTCCAACTTACTTTTTTTTGGGCTTAAAATCAACCCACTTTGGGCCATTCCCCTTCCCCACCCCACCTCCCCCACCCCCCACTCAAAAATCCTTTGTACGAGTGACAGGCCCTTTTTGACAACCAAACAAAACCAAAAAAAAAAAAGTTTGATCTTTTCACCTTGCAGATTATATATATTTTCAGCCTACATAATAATATATATTCCATCCTCATGTTCTATTTCACCCTCACTAGACCTACCTATGTTTAGGCTCATCATAGTATTAACCTCATGATCTATTTCACCCCCCTAACTTCTACCTATGTTTTAGGCTCATCATACAATGTTCACTTTGGATTTTAAGGTTTAGGATGGGTAAGGTTCATGAGTGCGGGATATTCTCAAGAAAAAAAGGGGGTTTCAATTGTTGGATTTTGGCTAATATGCCCCAGTATGGGGCCTTATTGGACACAAGACATGACTTATGTGAGGAATTGATTTTTGTGTGTTCCACCTAAAGCATATATTTCACATGATGTATGGTAACTTTTCATCCAAAGTTTGAGGAGGGTCCAAGAATGGGAGAGTTGAACTCATATTTTATGGTTTCAATTTTGAAAATGTGTGTGTAGCCTTATGTGAGGAATGGATTTCCTTGTGTTTCATCCAAAGAGCATACATGATTTCAACCAAAGTTTGAAATGGGGGTGGGGGTGGGGGTGAATACAGTGTCCAAGAATGGGAAAGTAGAGATCTCATATTTGATGGTTTTCATAATTTTTGAAAAAGTATGTAGAAAGTACATTTGTTTTCTTGCTTTCTATTGTAGAAAGAAGTTACTTACTTTAATGCTTTTGTACAAAAGTTTTTTACAAGGGCCCAGGTCTCCCAATATGGTCCCACGACAGTGAGGTTGTACAATTCTGTGCACCTACTCATATAAAGGTGTATATATGTATATATATATACATATGTTTCATAAACACAAATGTAAATTCACTTTTTTCAAATTACAACAGTTCAGGTAAAATGCAAAACTTTATAAATCTCATCATATCATGATTCACAAATATGTTTTAATCTTTTTTTAATTTTTAAATCATCTTATTTAAAAAATAGTAATGAATTGACTTTTGGTGCATATTATGATCCACTGATCCCAATTTTTCCATGGAAGTGACTACATTTTTCTATGTACTAGTTAAGTTCGATCCCGGGAGCCCGTGTTGTTGGTATTGTGGATGGGAGGATGTGTTTTTGTATTTGGAATTCAAAATCTTGAACATTTTTTGAAAATAAATATAAACAAATAAATAAATAAATAAAGGGAAAACACCCCACAAGGGAACAAGAGAAGAGAAAAGAAAGAATTGAAGTTCAAACAAAAGAGCACACCCAAAAGTGTAGAACACACAATGGGAAGCTTTAAGAGGAGAAAACACAAAACCTAGGACCTAAACCCATTGTTAGTAGCACAAAGAAAGTCGTGCAAGGAGATGGGCAAAACTTGGAAAACACCAAGCCTAGAAGAGGCCTCTCCTATTGTTACAATTGTTCACCATAAGATAGCGGTGGCTTGAACTCTTTGAAAAGTCACTAACACTTTTTGCCTAAAAAATGAACGTATAATAAAAGAGGAGGGCCTCTAGAATTGTTCGTTAACCATGCATGTTGGCAAATTGAATGTACCTTGAATTATGGTTTTTTTATTATTAAGTCATTTATTTAACAAAAGTAATAGTTTAAAAGCTCATTTTTCAAATTTATGTTTTTTATAACATAAACTAAAGTTGAAACTTTTTTTATAATAAATTTATAATGATAACTTGTAAAATGACTTGTGTCATTCCAGGTATCCTGCTTTCACACTACCTTTGCAATGTTAATTTAAGCTATTATGGACTTCTACATATGCCTAAAAGTGTTACACCTTAGTGTGCTTTCACCAGTTCATGGGATAGGATAATAAGATGATCTTATCCAATATGGACTACTAGGGGATGGGTGCTTTGGTTAGGATAAGATGGGGAGGGGAAGATCATTGGACTAAATTAAAACACGGTTATCTTGTGTTAACTAAGTCAGATAAGCCTACCAGATGAGGAGGTACAAATATGGTGGTGGACGCTTTTAGGAAGGCACTAGAAATTAAATTTAGGTCAAGCAACCACCATGGATGCCAATGCCTTGAAGTTCATTCATTTGAATGTTCATCCATGTACCTAACTTTTTGGTTAATTTTCGTTAACTTTTAATTAATTTCTAGTTAAGGTAATTCATGATTCACTTCCAATTGATTTTCAGTTGATTCTAATTAAATTTTAGTTAAGTTTTAGTTAAATTATAGTGAAATCTAAATTAACACCCAATGAACTTTTAGTCGAATTTGAGTTCAGTATTAGTTAACTCAAAGTTAACTTTTAATTGAAATCCTAACTAACTCTAAGGTATATTCAAGATCAAGGACCACAAAAGGATTGTCACACATGAAAAATTCCTATACATATGTAATTTCCAAGGTTGATCAAGATTCAAATTTTTGTTTATTTGCACAATTCAAAGTAAATTCTTTAAATAAAACATTCAAATTTAAATGAACGATGTAAAATAATCAAAAATTTGATAAAAATTTGATGTCCATTTATGTCGCAACCCTAACTTTGGGTTCGCGACCAAGGCAAAGGGGTTGCAAGGTTATAGGCCAAGAGGAAGCCTAGGAGTCACATCACATGTTCCCGGGAGTGTAAGAAAGTGTGAGGGAGTGAACCTTCACACTCCCAAGGCAACTCCCATGTTGGGAGATGGAGTCCTAGTGGATTCCCGAAACTTCAGAGAGTGATTTCAGGGGTCAAACCTCAATGGCTTGTCACATTCTTTATATCATTAAAAAGCTTTTGGAACGTAAATGTCTAAAATGGGTTCGCATTGCTCATTTGGATATCTGAAACACAAGTTATGGCCAAAAGAAGGGCCAAGAGTCAAACTGGCAGTTTGACTCCCGACCAGAAAAAGTCGAGAATCGACCCGATTTATTTAGCTGCAAACAACGTGCGACATACCATTGGAAAGCTCTCGACAAGAGCTATAACTTTGCTTTAGACCGCACTTCGACCCAAGGTCTGCTCGCAAAATTATGGGGCTCCAAAGTTGCGAAAGTCCCGGTTGGCGCGATTTCGGGACTCCCACGCGGGAATCCCAGGAGAGAAAAGTCATTTGGATGTAGACCCTATGGAGAGGTGCAAAATATACTATAAGGGGGAAGGTGGTGGCTTCCCCCAAGTCCGGGCCGTGGTGAGTCTTGTGTGTCCGTGTTGCTCGTGGCTCGTCCTAGCACCAAAGGTGCTGCAACTATGCACTAATCACCTTGTGTGGGTTGTGTGCAAGCCCATGTGAGTGAGTGAAGCTTGTCAACTATTCCTAGTCCCATCCCGGAACTCCAACACGCCCCTCTACCCCTTCAAAGTGTTGTGAGCTAAGGAGCGTGCCCCGACTCCTCCCCCTTCTGTTGTCTTTCACTTGGACTCACTTTCGAGTCCTTCAAGGAGTTGGGAGTGTGTCAATTTAAGTCCTAAAATAAAAAAGTTCAAGATTGTAACAAAAGAAAAAATTATTTTAAGGACTTGAAAGGACTATAAGGACTTAGACTCATAAATTATAAAAAGGCCATATTTAGTTATGTTAGCCAATAGGAGATTATGTCAATTAATCTTACAACAAACATGACCAAAAAGTTAGGATTTGTTTTAGGAACATTGGCCATTCACTTAAGGATGTTTAAATTTGGCTAATTTATGGATTTTAAAGTTACAAAAAGGTTGATAACATTAAAGTTAAGGCCCTAGATGAAAATCTTGTAAAAATATCCAATCTTGTTAAAAAAATAGGATTTTAAAATTTTTACCTGGCCTCAAGGACTTTGCTTAAGTCAAGTGTAAAATTGGGTCCAAATTCTTTAAGGTGTACCAAAATCTTGTCATAGGGTAAAAACACACTATAGTGCATAATTTTGGAAGTCATAGTGATAGTTTATTCTAAATGAGTCAAATATTGTTGCATTGTATTCAAATCTATTTAAGAAACTTGGCAAAAATGAGATGAAAAATTGAAACCTACATTTTAATATTTCAAACCCAAAAAAAAATTACCAAAAGGATAAATGTTCAATTCACGGTGGACTTTACAAAGGATTGTACATCCAATGTCACAATCCAAATTATCCACAAAAAAATGTTATTATGGATTTTTTTTCTTCTAGTGGAGTTAAAAACTAATCTTATAATTATTTACCACCACACATTGAAATACCATAACATTTAAGATGAAAAAAATAAGCAAGAAACATTCTTCCAAAAAAATTAAGATCTAAAATGAAATTTTCAAATTTGTAAAGTCCATTTCGATATTTAAATTGATTTTTTCAAGGCCCATATTTTTACAAGTTTTAAAAAAAGTTTAAATTATGGTGGTATGAACTTGGAAATGGAAAAATGCGTTAACTTCAACATCATTTAATGTTTTTTTTTCTTAAATCACTAAATTTGGACTATAAAAATGAATTTCCGTCCACCTTTTTTGGGTGGGCGTAATGTGCATTTACCCCACAATGTCACCCTTTTCTATCTTTTTTACCATGTAAAGACACATTTATGGATGACTATGATGGAATCTAGAATTGTAATGGTCTTAAATATAATCCTTTCAAAAAATTTGACAACTTTTGATTCATTATTTTTTATGGGGATCAAAATGTAGGGTAAAAAACAATAAGGACTAGGCCCTTTTCATCTTGTGTGGTACACCTTAAAAGATTTTCACCTAGTTTTATGTGGGGAAATGTGTACCTCATAGTTGATCAACACCATTGATTTTAGGTCTTACATGTATCCAATGGTTCAAATGTTGCAAATTCCTTATCACATGAACGGAAATGGTTTATTAGATTATTAATCAATATACAATGAGGTTCAACTGTTCTTTTATGTAATGCACTACTTAAGTTTCAAGCTTGAGGAACATGTGGAGCTTTTGATTGTGTGTTGTGGAGCTATGCGTTTTGGATCCAAACATTCTTTGCAATTTCCTCATTCTGAAGCATGTGTTTTCAATAGGCCTTTGTAGATTCTTTGAGTGCATCTTTTCATTTAGTTCCTGAGTAGGTTTGTTGGTAATTCTACAAAGTTCAAACGTTCAATGCATATAGGTTTTGTTTCTAAGAACATTGATGAATATTTTTGATTTCGTGACGGGTTTTGGGAGCTTGTCATTTGCAAGAACTACACAACCTAAACACATAATTGTATTGTTGAAACCTCCTATGTTTGAAATAGAACCTTTATTTTTTTACTACATCGATTGCCCAGAACTTGGTGACCTTATTGTCTACAAAGTTCTTTTATGACTACATCCTTGGGGTGTGAATTTCATCCTTGTCAAGCCATAAATTTATCATTGTAACTTTTAAAACTTTTGTTTTTGTGTGAGTAAGGTGAACTATGTTTTCAAGGCCTATGTGCATATTGGTGGTTGGTGGATATTGGTTTCGTTGGACTAGCCATAGATGGACAAACTTGAATAGATGATCTATTTCTTTTCTTAGCATTATGATTTTTCAAGGAACTTGTCAATTTTTTAATTGTGTAAGTTTTAGTACTATTGTTTATGCAAGTTTACAAGTTCTTTTAAGTTTATGTTTGGTTTACAGGTCATGAAACAACATAAGATCAATCCTATTGTTTTGTAACAACTTGTGCAAACTTGTGTTTAGAAGATTTGCTAATATAACAATTTTGGGTGCAGGTCTTTCAACATATGTTGAGGTTTGCTTATGAGTTAGGGTTATGATCTATTGGTGTTTTTTATAGGGAATAAAAAGAATCAACAAAGAGATGGACAATGCACTAGGAATGCCCTGGAAACACAAGCCACACAAAGGTTGGTGGCAAGGGATTGACAGTGCAAGTTTAAGGCTACCAAAAAAGAAATGACTACTTGTGAGGCAACTTTTGTCCCTTTACTTCTGGTTCTACAAGGTGACTATGCTTGAAAGCACAAATGCTATCAGTGAAGGACGAATGCGAGTGTATTTCTAGATGTTAGATTGCGTTCATAGTTGAAGTTAAGTACTTTGCCTTCTATGCATCATTCACAATTTAACATTGATAGATATATTATTTAGATTCACACATTCCAAATCCTAGAACTTTATATTAAATTGTCATCCCTTTAAACAAACTTTTATGGACTTAACACCTTCTTAAACTTGGCTACAACCAACAATCATTTGAAATATTGTTTCTTAATAGGTTGTTCACATAGTTATGACATTCTTGGTGCGAGAATGTTATGGAAGCCCAAAGAAGCAAGAATTTTAAAGAATTTTATAAAATTTTAATTGGTAAACAATGTAATTTGGTAAACATTCGCGGGTAAAGAATGTTATGACAAGGTGCTAAATGAAGAATTTTAAAGAATTTTAAGTTGCAAAATGAAGAATGTCATCACTAGGGTTGTTCAATGTTGCGAAGGGAGTTGCTCCAATTTGACTACAGACCACCAATCACTTGGAAAATTGTTTCTAACACATAGGTTGTTCAAATCTAGCTTGCTTTAACTCTTTAAAAAAACTAACCATTAGGCACACCTTCATACCAAATCTCAAGATCTGTAGCTACATAACTGAGAAGTTATGCTACGAAACCCGAGAGGGTTTTGCGAAGGGAGTTGCTCCAACTTGACTACAGACCACCAGTCACTTGGAAAATTGTTTCTAACACATAAGTTGTTCAAATCTGGCTTGCTTTAGCTCCTTAGAAAGCTAACTACTAGGCGCACCTTCCTACCAAATCTCAAGATCTGCAGCTAAATAACTGAAAGGGTTTGTGAGCTTTCACTAAGGTTCCAACCTCCCAATACTATCACCACTCACCTCCATTCCTTCAAAACTATTACAAGATTTCCATTCTACTCTCCTTCCTCTTCCCAACTCCCAAGGCTGATCCTCCTTTTCCTCCTCAAGAAGCTTGTAAAAACTAGCACTTCTCAAAATTGAATTAGAATTACTTGGTGGCCAATGGAAGGAGAAGGAGAAGGTTCTTTTCTACCTATTCCCACTTTCCCCCCAAGCAACTTTACTTGAACCTTCATTTTTTATCCTTTGACATTAAGGTTTTACTTTACTATGGTCCTAGGCCATTATTTACCCATTCCTTCCTTCCTTGACCTATAAATTACGATCACGTAACTTGATGTCACAAGTCCCCCCCACCTTCATTGTCAATTTGATTTTGTTGAAGATCTTTCCTCTCTTCCTTGAAAGTATGGCGTCGCGCACGGTCACATCTTACGGGCCCCAAGCCGCATAAGTGAATGAAGAACCACCTTTGGAGTCATCTTTAGATTTGACCCTAACGCAGCATCCTCATGATGAAAAACTCGAACCTTGAGAGGTGCGCACTCGTCTTGAAGTTGAACCCCCTCAAGCCTGGTACTATCGTATTTCGCCAAACTCTCGCACCTTGGTGATCTTGTTATAAGTCGACCCTACTTCTAGTGATGAACCCGAAACTGTTTATGAAGGTTGTTATGAAACCGAAAACACTTCTATCTTTGTTTGGTCTTTAATTCTCGACGTTGGACACTATTGTTAGTTGCGCGGTCTGATTCGTCGACTACCTCCTAATAGCAAGGCGGACTACCTAGTTCGTACCATTCGACGCATTCTAGACTTCCTACAGTTATGAACTATGGCATAGCCCAGGACTTAACATGTACTTGCAGCTCCTTGTTGAACTTACTCATAATCTAAATTAATGTTTCAGTCCTTACGAAACTCCTATTATCATTAGCACACTATCACATTGTCTATTTAATCATTAAACTGATTCAAATCAATCCTACGTTCCTACGGCTTGAAGATTGCTCTATCTCTATTGGGCCTTTCACTAACCCCCTCCCCTTGCTTCATAAATTCCCAACATCTTTGCTACTTGTTAAATACTAATACAAGACCCATGTTTGTTGCACACCATGAACTCTGGTGTTTGTTTTTCTCCCCCCAACTTCCTAGCGATTTCTCACCCCTACTTATGCCACTAAGGTTCTAAAACTATAGTTTACCAACTTTTTGTTGAAGAAAAGAATTAACCCAACCAATATCATATTTCAGAAAACAAAACAACCCCCCACACCCTGTGCGCATTCATCAACCCCTATTTTAACACAAAGTTGTTAAACCCCCCTAATAACCTCACCACACTTGAATACTCCTAACACAATTCTTAACCATTGAGACTACCAGTTGTGGCCATGTCGGTATGGCTCACACTACCCAGTGTCAACAAATCCTTGTAGATGTCAATCCTATTTACAATGGTGACATAGAAAGGTCGACATTTAGACTTACAAGTTGTATTGCACCACTCTTGCATCAAATGATAAGCATGAAAGGCTTTAAGTATCAATAATTGACCATGGAGAAACTTTTGAAACAACCCATTTTACAAGGTGTAATGCTTGATGTGGTTGTGAATTCAAAATAATATGATATCACAGTTGAAATTGTTGACAACATGAAAAGAGGTTGGCAAGGTATCAAGGCTAATCATAGTCTTAATGAGATGAAAGCCATAAATGTTGTCAACAATATGGTTGTTTCAAGTTCTACCTAGAGTCTTGTTGTTGTAGGCTAGTTCATTGGAGTAAATCAAAGAATTTTGAACAAGGACAGAGTAGGAAAATACGACTTGAGGATGGTTCTAGCATGCAATGGGCTTGTATAGCTCGAACAAAATGGAAAAAATGTGCTCACAAATGATGTTGTTGATGTAGCGGTGGAATTTTGGAAAAATGAAACAAGGGTTAATCTAAACAAAAAGGACATCATGAAGCATCGCATCATGAAAAACATATGGGAAGAACATGCTATTGATTTTCTTGAAGAACCATAAGTACATGTTCTTACATTTTTCAATTTGATTATGTCGCAATGTCTTGATCATGTTTGGTTTTTTTTTGAACTATTCATGGTTGTCTGTGGCTTTTGGATTTGTGGTTGGTCAAGTTTATCATTTTTCGTCTACTAAACAAATAGGAGTAGTTCAATTTCAGTTTCTTGAATTCCTTCTTATACAGATTTTTGTTTAAAAAATGTGTTTACAATCCCTAAAGTTTCCAATTTCTTGTGATTTAAGTTCTACTCATTTAAGGGTTACAATCCTAATGTTATAGCTTCAAAGGTTGTTGGTAGACTAGAGCTTGATTTGATCATCTAAACTTTCTTGTTCATTTGTCTTGGGTATATATGTGGAACTGATGGAATGGAAAATGGGAATCTATTGTTAAAAGATGTTGATTTCAAATTAGTTTTAGGTCTTTGGTACATGAACATGTCCATTTTTTGTTTATGTAAAATGCACATAGTGAAGATTGGAATCATTTAATTATATGCAATTATTGGATTTTTGTGTGCTTCAACCTCTCCATAGTTAAGGTTACATATAATCAAGTTCAAAGTTCTTGATTTAAACCTTCACATGTATGGATTTTGATCTTCTGCAATTCACAAAAAAGTTCATCAATTCAGCTCCATATTTGATCTTTTACTATTTTTTTTAAAATGATGTATTTATAATATTTAATTTTCTAGATGTGATTGAACCCCAATTCATTTAAGGCTTGTAAGCAAAAAAAACATTGATATGTTTTCCAAAGACTTGGGTGAATTTTTCCAATTTTTAATGATTTGAATTCTATAAGTTTTTATGATTCATGTTAAATACAAAGTTACGGGTTGCATAATTAACTTTGTTAAAGTTTATTAGGCATGTTTCTAGTTTTCATTTGTATTTCCAATTTCGATGGTAACATATGTCAACCCAACTTCGTTTGACAATTTGGCTATTTAAAGTTTTTGTGATGAACAAACTTTGTCAGATTAAGGGTTACAATTAGTTGTCAAAAATCTTGGAACAAGTTCCATGTGATGATCATTTTTTTCTTATCTTCATTTGTATTTTGAATGTTGGTTTAGGAAATGTCCCAAACATTCAAAATAGATTTGAACAAGTTCCTAAACCCACATTCCAAAATTTGTAGCAAACCATCTTGATCAAATCTATTTATAGTCTTCAATTGTATGTCCAATGTGGGTTCAAGAAATGTGTCATGAACTTGATCTAATTAATCTGCAATACTAAGCTTTTGTGATCAATAAACTTGCACAAATTAAGGATTAGAATTAGTTGCCAAAAATCTTTGCGCAAACCAAAATTGATCATTTATATTTCAAGTATGGGTTTAATATGTCATGAACTGCTCTGACTATTTAAAATGTACTAATCTCTTTGATTAATAAGTTTTACTAGATTAAGGGTTATAATCAATTATCAAAAATCTTGCAACTCAGACCACCATGATCATCTATTTTTGGTCTTAATTTGTATTTTCAATTTGGGTCTAGCAAATCTGTCATGAACTTCATTTGATTATTCAAGAATTGTATTGAGTTTTTTTTATGAATAAGCTCTATTTTATTGGATTAAAGATTACAATCAGTTGTAAAAAAACTTGCATCCAAGTGATCATTTGTTTTTAATTTTCATAAATTGTATTTCCAATGTGGGTGCTCACGTATGTTATGAACTTTCTTCTAGTTTTTCCTCCAAGGAATCCCCAATGAAAGAGATGAACCATCTTTTCTCGTTTATCAAATTGATTATATTCCCCTTGTCCATGGGTGGAATTTTATGGCTATTAGGTCTTACATAAATTATTCTACACAATTTCTAATTTGACATGATTTATGTACTGAATTTTTGAATTTGCATGTGTGACTCATCGTGCGTTGGTTCTTGAAACAATTTAAACTATGTTTTAGATTTTAGTTATATGTATGTCTATAATTTTTCAAGGTGATGTGATTGAAGCTCCATTCATCCAACAATCCTCTTGAATTGTTAAATAATGTTTTTTGAAATCCCAACATGGATAGTACTAAACCTTATTTGTGTTTCTTGGATATCATTGGTCATGAATTGCATGGACTTTAAGCTATCAAGTAGTGGCATTCTTGACGTATTGTAGAAGTCTAGAAATTCATTCATGAATCAAGTCCTTGAATTATGGTATATGAGTCCATTATGTCCAAGTACTCAATTTGCATATATCCTTTGATATCCTTACTAACTTTGTTCCAATTACTTAAAATCATGTAAGTATTTCTATGCTTTTAATTCCTTTCATTTATTCTTAAAGACGCAAACAATACAAGCATAAAATCTTTGAGTCCTTAAAATATGTTGCCATTAAGAGCCTTGTTAGGAGTTTCATCTTTAGCTCAAGCTTACAAGTCTTGAAGCTGCCTTGTTGATATATTCCTTAGGTCCTTGCAAGTCTTGAAATTGCCTTGTAAGTATTCCTTTAGGATATTACAAGTCTTGAAGCTACAGGAAGGTGCAAGACATTTTCATGAACTAAGACATCAATGTTATTAGAATATTCCTTTAAAGTCCTAGATAGGACTATTCTATCCTTACATTTCCTTGGGGTGCCTTTAATTATTTGTAGTCCTAATTTACTTTGTAATTGTCATTGTATTTATCAATAAGGTATGCTAATAGAATTCAATTGTATTTTCTAGCTACATTTCTTTACCAAGTTTAGAGAAAAACATCCAAAAATTGGGATTGGATTCATATTGTTCCATACCTTGAAACCTTGGTTTATACAAAGGTTGAAGGAATTCAACACCTATTGTTGCCAATACCATACAAAATTAAGGGAGCTCAAAGATGGATTTAATAACATGCGACTACATGGGCCACACAAAACTTGTACTTGTTAATGCAGTGAGGTATGAATCAATCCTAAGTTAACAGCAAAGACTAAGTTGTTTGAGTGGTGAATCAATCCTAAAAGGTGTAACTAACTTTTGGCAAAAGATTGTTTATGTAAAGCTAGAATTTCAAGAGTGGCATGCCTTGGATTATATCAAAGGAAACTGTTCAAATTGCGGTATGAAATTATTGAAAATTTTACTTTTGGAGAAGGATCTAGAGGATGAAACACTTTTGAATTGGAAATGTTTCTAAAAGGTACCTACTAAAATGACACTTCTGAACCCAAAACAATGATTCGTTTGGAACATATCCAGAGTCGATGTCTTGAGTACTTGGATTTCATGGGGCCCAAATTTCAACAATTTGTAATTCACAATTTTGTTGCTACTTGCAAGACTGTCAATATAGGTTGTGCATGGCAATCAATCATCAAATTTTCTTGTTTCTTACATTGACTTCATTGCAAATTAATCATTCATGGAGCAAAATGAGATTCAAACTCAACATTGGCACAACTTTCAAATCATAATCTTGGTACACTTGACTTGGAAGATCAACCCTAATTTTAGAGTTGGAGATGAAGAAAAAACAAAAGTGATTACTGAGTATCACTATTACATTTCAAATGATTGAACTCATGACAATTTTTTTATTAAACATTGCTTCAAATGGCATTGGGAGTTGGCTCCAAGCACAAAATATAGAACTCCTTACTAAACACATAATATGGAATGACAGATGTGCATCTCAATTTAAATGCACCAAAGCATGGTTTCATGTGTCAAGATACCAAACACGAACTAAAAATGTTGGTCTTCCTTGGGGATGTGTTATGGATTGGAACTATTTTGGAACATGTCATGGGAAAGGCCAATGGGATGGGGCTGTAACACATGTCAAGAATGTTCTTCAGGTTGAACAAGTGAAAACAATTGGCACCACAAAGCTACAAAATGCTTCAAATGAGTGTAATTTTTTGCAAGCAAATATGGGCAAGGCACATTTTGCTTACCTTGGAACTCAATGGCAAGTAAGATGAGACTTCCATGAAATTAAATTGGGAGATGTTGACCACATTCATGGTTATGAAGCACATAGTGTTAATGGCAACAATTCAAAACACACAATCTGGTTTGTTTTTCATTTGAACAAGACTTGTGCGTGAATTATCTTGCTTCTGCAAATATTATGTAGATGGTGGAGATGGACCTTGTGACAATCTTGGGACTTAGTGTCATTAGAACCTTGCTCAATTGTTGATGTTGGGTGTGATCCAGATATTGATCATAGGTGGGAAGTCTCTCATGATGGGGAGTCATCAATAACTTATTTAAAAGTTGGTGACTATTTTGTTATTATAGCTACTGATGATGCACAAGATAGTGTTGGCTTTTGGATTTTAATATGCACAAAGAGGTTGCACATGGTAGCACATGAAAAACATGTAAATGCATATGGTTAGATGTTTCTCTATGGTAATCAAATTGTTATTGGCAAATACTTCAAGCAACAAGTTGAGAATCGATACTCATATGTCTAATGTGATAGAGGTGAAATATACATCTATTCCCATTTAATTATGGCAATGAAGTTTCAAATGACATAGAGTTTTCATAAACAGAAAGGGGGCAAACCTATGTATTAACTTTCCAAGACTGCTCTACTTAGATATAGTTTGTAGTTGAGAGTGTTGAAGATGAATAATTTTCTTGTTTTTATGTATAGTGGAAAGTATTTCGCTTCATTCTCGCAATTATGATTCACAAGTAAAGGATTAATCTAGTTCCAAAAAAGGTTGTCAACAAGCTGTTGTTTGCTTTATGCTAAAGGCAATTAGCAAGTATGAAGATTCGTTCATAATAAACCTCAACCTTTTCATCACTATCCTATTTAATGACTTCAAGAGCCATCCAAACTTGTTCATTGCTTTAAACAGTGCAATATCAATTACAAAAGGCAACTTCCAACTCTAGAAAAATGCAACCTAGGTGAAACTACATAAACTTTTCACCCCAATTCAAAATTGCATCTCTTAAGGTGAAACAAAACAAGTTCACTATGTCAACATCCCTCTTCTCACCATTAGCTTGAATGGCTTTTTGAAACACTCAAACATGAACATCCAAATCTGTTCCAACATATTAAATTAGGTATGGCAATGATTTCCTTGATGAAAGAACCACAAGGGTAGTGGGTGTTAGTGGTAAATACCATGGTGGGTACCATGGGTTCCAAGGAGAACTTAACCAGGGAACATTAAAAAGCACACCTACGCTTCTAACCAAAAATCTGCCTTCGCCTCTTCCTAGAGGTTGTTTGCCACTTGGGGGTCTGCTTCCATTCAGGGGTTTGCCTTCACCTAAAGGTCCACCACCTCCCCTCGAAGGTCCATTTCCCCTGCTTGGTGGTCAAATTCCACTCCCATGAAGAAGACTACCACCACCTTTTGCAGGTATCCCACCCTAGAATTACCAAATCTTGATGGGGGGGTTTCATGTGGGCGGTTGGAAATAGGGTACTAAATTTCCAATCGGAAACCTACTAGTAAAAACAGTTACTATGAGAGTCATCATAGATGCTTGGACACCTTAACTTCCTCCAATTACAACAATTCCAATAGACACCATATTCGAAAAAAGGTATGCTGCAGGTCTAGGTGTGTTGGAGAAAATAAGTGGAAGGTTTCATGGGTAATAAGGATTAAAAATCATTGTCCATGGGTTGGGAATATTGTCATTGCCTGCATAAAATGGTCCATAGTTCCCAATTTATGTTGGTAAAATATTATTTCTGATAGGATTCACTATCAAATATTAGTAGTTCAACATTTGAATAATGGGGTAACTTGAGGCGACTATGAAAAAAGGGGTATGCTCAAGTATTGTAGGAACATGAGTCACTAAAATCTAGGAGCTAATTGAGATGGTAGGTTGGGTGGTGTTGAAATTCAATTCAATCACAAAAATCAGTATTTAATTAGATTTATAGGGGTAGTTTTTAGTTACGTGTTTGGAACCTCTACAAAAAGTGCAAATCTAGCTAATGGGTGTGGAATCAATAGTAAAAGTAAGCATTATCAAAATCGTCTAACATGAATCATGCTCCCCACAAAGATTCATCATCAAAGAATGATCACTACTGTTAGTTTCAAAAACAACCTTCTTTAAAGACTTTGCCAAATCCTCCATTGTCCTCTAAAATTGAAAATTTTCAATCTCCAAAGCTCGAATATTGGGTGTAATAATCTCCTAGTACCAAAAAACATCATTTTTAGTAGGGGTCCAAACATGGCCCCACAAAGGTTCTGCATATGGGGTGACGACCAACCACTCCATCAAATGAATTTTGATGTTAGTTTGTATTTCCAATTTTCCTCTTTCAATATTGATTTCAACCTCCTTTTACTCTACCACTGCAAGGTAGCAAGGCCTTTTCAATCCATCATGTGAAACCATCCTCCCTAACTAACAAAAAATACATCCCCACCTTTTCACTACAATGCCTTGTTCATTTATTTTTTCATGATCCTTGTTAATACAATTGTCATCTTTCACAAACAAAGGTGGTTCCCATGTACAATAAAGATTTTTTATGTTTTTTTCAATTTTGAACAAAAGAACGAATTGCAAAAACAATGAAACTTTTGGAAGTAATACATGTTTTTCCAGTGAAGACAAATAGTTTCTACTTAATTTTTCAACAAAAGAACTATTGAACTAGAAATCTTGGTTATGTATCCACAATATGGTTGCCAAATGTTAAGCCCACCGGTGAATTCTCGAATGTTTTTTGATACTTGATTGAAAATTAGTACAGATTTGAACACCTCAAATCTACTAATGTTTAGTGACAACTAGTCACTTTCAAACAATTTGGCAAATAATCTACCACTTTCTTTTAAGAAAAACAAATAGATTATAATAAATAACTTTGTAGCATTTCCAAAGTTAGTATTCAAAAGAACAAGTAGGAAAAATAACTTCAACACACTTTGCAAAGCAAAAATTTGAACAAAAACAAAATTCACTTCATTCAAAGAACTTCAAAATGCAAAAAATACATTATAGTTGTATCCAAAACAAAGATAAAAAAAAGACCCTTCAAGCTTCCCTAAGAGAAGACTTCAAGCTTGTAAGAAAATGGTGGGTCTTAAAAAAAATGAAAAATCCCTAATTTTTTTCCTAAACTCCAAGTTAACATTATTATAAATCATGGTTTTTCAAAAGGTTTAACTTGACTAAGGTGTCCACATTAACCAAAAGGATGTTCACTTTGACTAAAAGCATGGGGCATGAAAAACACATGATTTTTTTGGTTGGTTATTTTGATTAAAGTTTCCATTTTGACCAAGTGTCAAGTTTTACATCTAGTCAAAAGGGTCAATTTTTAAAAATGATGCATCAAGGTGCCCATGGCTTAGTTAAATCAACCATATTGAATGGCCATGTTTAATCAAATTGGCCATATTAATTTGGTTAACTACCTAGCCTACTTGCTATACCTACTAGGCTACCTACCGACCTACTTACCATTTTCCTATTTACCCATGTCCTACCTACGTACCTACCATTTACCTACCTACATATCTATTTACATACCTACCTATATTTTACATAATTAAATATATACATTTAAAAACATAGGTATGTAGGCATGTGTACTTATTTACCAACTTATTGAAGTTCAAATGTTGATAGAACATTTCATTGAGATTCAAGGAAACATGTTAAATGCATTTGGTATCATATTGTTTTACAAAGTGGTGTGGTGGTTTGATGGTCAAAATGTTAGTTTGGAGCAAAGGAAACCAAGGTTCAATCCCCTTTACCAACATATATTATGTGGGGTATGTATATTCGTATATATACCTTGTGCATATATGTGTGTAAATGTATAATACCTAGGTGAGTTGTGAATAAAGAGGTAGGAGGTCATGGTGAGTAGGTAGGTCATGGGTGGCTAGGTGCATAGGTAAGTATTTATTTATTTAAAAATTGGGCTATTTTTAAACTTTTTTTAGCTACCTAATCTTTTATTTGATTTGACCAATTAAAAATATCATTTTATGGTTAGTAAAAAAAACCACCAATGTATGTAAGCCACAAAAATTTACAATATTTCACGACAATTCGTGTTTTGAATTAACACCAAGCTTGGTGGGCATTGTCCTTATTTCGATTCCAATTTGTTATCATATATCACCTTAGGCGTTGATAAAGGAAACCTAATGTGTTGCCCTATCACTTGTACCTCGCACTTAAGGAGGGAGATGCAACCTACGAATAACAATGTGATGTCATTCTCAAGCTTGCACATCTTCAACTTCAAGCGTTGTCAATAATTCTTAATGACACAACCTTTCTTTGTTAAATTCATGAAGATTTTAAGGACCTTTTTGTTGTTGGCATCTAAGGCGAATTGAAGAATCATCATCAAGTCTAGAATTTTTCCAATGATCATGTTAAATTTGAATTTCAAGATGGTCTACTTTATCATGATGCTCTTTTGTATGTTCTTGATGGCCTGCATGATTTCAAATTTTCCAAGCTAAACATAATGTCTTGGCTATAAGCCATTTTGGATTCAACAAGACCATGGAATTAGTGTCTCAAGATTATTTGTGGTCAAAGCTTTGGAAGTGTGTGAAACAGTTTGTCAAATCTTGTGATGTTTGTGTTCAAATATAGAATCTTCATCATCACCCTCATGGTCTCTTTCAACCATTGCTATTCCATGCATCCCCATGGTCTTCAATTTCCATGGACTTCATCACAGACCTTCCACCTTTTTGTTTTTATGACTCCATACCGTTTGTTAAAGATGGTTCATTTCATTATGTGTACCAAAACAATTATTGGCAAAGGAACAGCTAAGTTATTCTTCAACATCATGTTTTTCGATATCATGGTCTTTCTAAAGATATCATTTTTTATTGTGGGCCTCAGTTTGCATCCAAGTTTTGGAAACAAATCTTTGAGCTTTTAGGTGTGAAATTGTCATTAGCTTTCCACCCCTAGGTGGATGGGCAAAGAAAATGAATCAATCAAGTCTTAGACCAATATTTATAGTGCACAACCAATTATCATGAAGATAATTGGTTAGAACTTTTGGCCATGGCAAAGTTTTTTTACAACACAATGCATTCATCAACCCAACAAACACCTTTCTTTGCAATTCATGATTTGCACCCCAAATTTGACATTCAAAGTGTGCACAAAGTTGTGAATCCAACAACTAAGGATTGAACCATGTGGTTACACTACAAGAAAACATGATTTTAGTTAATAATAATTGTTATATATTAACTGATAACTATTAGTTCACAATAAATAATAAATAATCAGTAATTAGTTTAAAATAGTAAACAATAAACTATCAATCATAAATAGTAAATAACTATTAAATAATCCTAGTGATGACATTCTTCATTTTGCAACTTAAAATTCTTTAAAATTCTTCATTTAGCACCTTGTCATAACATTCTTTACCCGCGAATGTTTACCAAATTACACTGTTTACCAATTAAAATTCTATAAA
>Ga0209208_10001857_pt1 | contig 30145 bp, 27 predicted proteins | sample S1TSphfallax_3_FD_187694 | JGI IMG/M metagenome (GOLD analysis project Ga0209208, IMG submission 187694) | Host-associated microbial communities from peat moss isolated from Minnesota, USA - S1T2_Fd - Sphagnum fallax MG (SPAdes) (version 2) | ecosystem: Host-associated > Plants > Peat moss >...
TCACCGCGCGGCTCAAACCCAATACCCTGGTGGTAGCGACGGTGTTTCGTGCCGGCGCCCAACAAACGGTGGCCATGACCATCGGGTTACTGCCGGAGCCCGCGGCCGATCCCGCCCTCACCGGTGAACAGGACACCTGGGTGCCGGGCCTTCGCCTGGGCGTGGCGAACACCACGCCGGACATTCGCAGGTCCATCAAGGCCGCCGATGAACCCGCCGGTGTCATCATCACCCAGCTACGGCCGAGCGGACCGGGCGCCCTCGCCGGACTCCATATCGGCGATCTGCTGACGCGCGCCGGAAATCAAGACCTGGTGACGGTCGCCGATATCGTGAAAGTCGCGAAACCCACGCCCGAGGCGCCGCTCCTGCTGCGGGTGGTTCGCGACGGCAACCCCAGCTTCCTCGCGGTCACCGGCGAGACAGTGACGCAGTTTCCTTGACCGCCGGCCGCAACCGCCCAAGCGAGATTTGAATCGTAGCGTGCAGCTCCGCCCGCCGCCCGGTAAGCTCGCCTCGTGGAACGCGAAGCCGGTCAAAACCCGCCTGCCAGAAATAGGCTACGCTGCTCGATATCGAGGTCGCGTGGGAGGGAGTCCACCATTACCACACCCCCACCCGGGTAGCCCATGAACCGATCGACGCCCACCAGTCTCGCATTGGCTGCCCATTGGGGACGACACATCTTCGCGACAGCGCTGTTGCTCTGCATGCTCGGGCTGCTGGCGGGATGCGGCGCCTCGAGTCGGTCAATCTCCATCATTGGGCCCTCCATCCCGGAGCTCGTATCCATATCCGTGGCGCCGCCGGACTCGACCCTCGCCACCGGCCTGACGCAACAGTTCAGCGCAACGGGAGTCTATAGCGACGGCTCGAAGGCGAACATCTCGTCCTCGGTGACCTGGACCTCCTCGGTGCCAAATGTCGCCGTCATCAGCAATGCGTTGGGCAATGCCGGTGTGGCAACCGCCATCAGCGTCGGCGGCACCACCATCACCGCCACCTTGGGCGGAATCACCGGGTCGACGACGCTCACCGTCACCGGTGCCACCTTGGTGTCCATCGCGGTGACGCCGACGTCGCAAACGGCGGCCAAGGATACGCCCCTGCAGTACACGGCCACCGGCATTTATTCGAACAAAACGCTGCAAAATCTGACCACCGACGTCACCTGGAGCTCCTCGAACACCGGCGTGGCGACGATCAGCAACGCCAGCGGATCGATCGGTGTTGCCGAAACTGTAGCCGCCGGCACCACCGCCATCACGGCCACGCTGGGCAGCCTGACCGGATCGACCCCGCTCACCGTCACCAACGCCACCTTGGTCGGCATCACCATCACCCCGGCCAACTCCAGCATCGCGAGCGGCTCCACCGAGCAACTCACCGCCACCGGCATGTATTCCGACAACTCCACGCAGAACCTTACCGATTACGCCACGTGGAGCAGCTCCAATTCGTCACTGGCCGCGGTGAGCAATACTGTGGGATCTCAAGGGATCGCCACCGCCGTCAGCGAGGGCACCGTCACCATCCAGGCAACCTTCGGAGGAATTACCGGGACTACCAAGCTCAGCATCGTTGCGGTGGCGCTGCAGTCCATCAACATCACTCCAGCCACGGCGAGTGATCCCGCAGGTTCAAACCAACAATTCACTGCCACCGGCGTCTACAACAACAATTCCACTCAGAACATCACCTCGACGGTGATCTGGAGTTCCAGCAACTCCGCGGTCGCATCGATCAGCAATGCCTTCGGCTTTGAAGGGTACGCCAGCGCGCTCACTCCCGGTCAGACCATGATCACGGCCACCCTGTCGGGTATTTCCGCTTCCGTGTCGTTTACCGTTACCAACGCCACCCTGGTGTCGATCACCATCACGCCGGCGAACCCGACGGCAGATCAAGACTCGACCGTACCGTTTACCGCCACCGGGATTTACTCCGACAATACGACACAGGATCTGACCGCCGTCGCCACGTGGACATCCAGCAAACCGGCCGTGGCCGCGATCAGCAACGCGGCCGGCACCCACGGCGAGGCCACCACGCTCACCGCCGGCACGACGGCCATCGAGGCCGTCTACCAGAACGTCCAGGCGCCCCCCGTCACGCTCACGGTGACGACCGGGAAGCTGGTCTCCATCACCGTGACGGCGAAGCCTGGGCTTAGCGTACCCAAGGGCACCCCCGTGCAGTTCACGGCCACCGGCCACTACAGCGACGGCACCACCGAAGTGCTCCCCAATGAGGCCTGGACTTCCAGCACCACCGCCGTCGCCACCATCAGCAACGCGCCCGGCTCGAACGGCGCCGCCGCCACCGTCGGTGTCGGCATGACCCAGATTACCGCCATGGACCCGGCCAGCGGCTTGAGTTCCACGCCGGTGACGCTCACCGTCACGGCGGCAGCTCTTACGTCCATCACCGTGGCCCCCATCAATCCGAGCACCGCGGCACCGGTTCCGAGCATTCCGCTCGGCACCACACAGGCGTTCACCGCCACCGGCACCTTCACCGACGGAACCACGCAGAACCTGACGACGACGGTCACCTGGCAGTCGGGCACGCTTGCGACGGCCACGATCAGCAACGCCGCGGGCACTCAAGGCGTAGCCACCAGCGCTTCGATCGGCACGACCGCCATTTCGGCGGTCGATCCCGCGTACCCCGCGATCGCATCGAATCAAGTCACATTGACGGTCACCGCGGCGACTCTAGTATCCATTGCCGTGACGCCGAACCCGACGACGGCAATCAACATCGGCCAAACGCAGCAGTTCACCGCGACCGGGACGTATAGCGACGGCACGACCGCCAACATCACCACAACGGTTACCTGGGTCGCAACGCCGGCGACTTTTGTCAATATCGGGGCCAACACCGGCCTCGCGACCGGCACGGTCCTCGGTACCACCGAGATCACCGCGTCGCTCGGCAGCCTGACCTCCAATCCCGTACCCTTAACCGTGGTTGAGATCGCCTATGCGTTGAACTTCGACAACCCTAACAACAACGGCACCGACGGCAGCATCACGGAATACCAGATTTTCCCGGATGGCCAACTCACGCTGCTCGCGACGTTCAGCCCAACCGGTGTCAAACCCTACGACCTGGCCATCGATCTGACGACGACGGATGCTTACGTGGTGAACTTCTCTCAGAGTGGTAATGGCGGCTCCATCAATGAGTTCACGGTCGCGCCCACCGGCGTGTTAGGAGCAAACGGATCGCTGACTACGAATGATGGCCCCAATAGCATCGCGATCAATCCGGCGGCAGCTTATGCATATGTCGCCAACGAGGACGGCGGGGTAATCGATGAGTATTCGATAGCGAACGGCACGCTCAATCTGGTGACTACGGTGCCGTTGACGTCTCCAATTTCCGTGGCCGTCAATCGCGCGGGCACGTTTGCCTACGTCGCTGCAGGGACAGCAGCCGGAACCGTGAGCGTCTATCCGATTCAAAACGGTGCGCTCGCCGTGACGCCAACTCAGACGATTGCATGCGGCAATGCTCCCAACGAAATCGTGATCGATCCGTTTGACCGCTTTGCCTACGTGGTCAACTACACCGCCGGCACGGTGTCGCAATATTCGATTGATGCGGCCAACGGCACGCTGACCCCTATCGGCACCGGCGTTGTTGCCGCGGATCCCGCTGCCGCCACATCATCCATCACACTCGACGCGCTCGGACAAAATGCCTACGTTACTAACCGCAACGCAGGCACGGTCTGGCAATACAGCATCAATCAGACCACGGGTGCGCTCACGTTCGTGAGCAGCGTCACGGCCGGTACCAACCCGAGCTGGCTGGCCATAGACGCCTCAGGCCATTATGCGTATGTAACCGACCGGGTCGTTGGCGGCAGCACGATTGCAGAATTCTCGATCACGGATGGAACGCTCTTGCCCATAGGCACCGCTCAGTCAACCGGGACTGACCCCGTTTCAATCTTTACCGCTCCATGATCCAACCAACGCGAATCCCCGGTGTTCCGCAGGCGTCTGACGATGCCGCCACTCACGCGCGCATCTTCAGAGGCGGAGTTGCATGCGTATTTGCGCTGCTACCGCTGACACCGGCCCTCGCCGGCGACCCACCCCAACTCAAGGAAGGACTCTGGGAGGTGCGCGGCCAAACCGTCGAAAACCCCGGTGCGAAACGCACCGACTTTGCTTATCAACTCTGCCGGGACCATGCCTATGACGAAGCGGAAAACAAACAGCTCAAGGACGTTGAGGGATGCAACACCATCCTCAAGGATCTCGGCGGCGGGAAGCTCGCTTCCACCTCGAGCTGCCAGGTCTCCGGCGTGACCATCGAGTCGAATGGACTCACCGTTTACAAGGGCGACACCTTCACCCACGCCGAATCGCACGCCACCTTCTCGCCGCCGCTCGAGGGCAAGTCGGATGAGACCATCACCCAAGATCAAAAATTCCTGGGTAAATGCCCGGCCGGCGTCAAAGCCGGCGACCGCATCGCCCCTGACGGCAGAATCTGGCACAGCGATCAATAGCACAGCGTGGTGAGCGGCCACCTCATCGCGTCGCGCTATGATGGGAATAAATCATGACAGTCATCCCCGTCACCATCGACATCGGCAAGGGCTTCGTCACCCGAGTCGGGCTGCCACTCGTAGCAAAGACCGTGGCACTCCTCACCGCCGCGGTAGTCGCGACCTCCTGCGCGCTGGCGCCGCCGGCACTGCGACCCTCCGGCGGATCCCTCCACAAGGCGGGTGCCGATTACGTGCTCAATCGTCCACTGCGCGACTTCGATGACACCGCCTTCGTGCTCACCGAGGCCGGCAAGATCACCCCGCGGGTGGTCAGCCTAGACGCGCTGGCCGGCGAGTTGCTGCGCTACGATGTCGTGTTTTACGGTGAAATCCATTCTCATCCCGGCGTCCATCTCGAGGAAATGGGGTTGCTGCGCGCCTTGGTCGACCGCGATCCTCACTGGGTCCTGTCGCTGGAGCAATTCGAGCGCGATACCCAGGAAGTGGTGAACGACTACCTCGCGGGACGCATCGGCGAGAACGCCCTGATCGACAAGGGACGTGCCTGGAACAACTACCTGACCGCGTACCGCCCGATGCTGGTATTCGCCGAGGCACATCACCTCCCCGTGGTGGCCGCGGAGGCGCCGGGCTGGGCGGTGTCCTGTGTCGGGCAATGGGGACCGGACATTCTCGCCGCCTTCACACCCACCGAGCGCGCCTGGGTGGCCACCGACCTCAAGGTGTCGGCGGGTCCGTATCGCGATAAGTTCATGCAATTCCTCGGGACCTCACCCTCGCATGGCGGCGGCGGCACCAGCCCTGAAGCCGCAGCGCGCGCGGAGCGCAGCTTCGCCGCCCAGGTGGTACGCGACGACACCATGGCCGAATCCATAGCACGGGCCCTCACCGAGCATCCCGGCTACAAGGTGTTGCATCTCACCGGTACCTTTCATGCCGAGAAGTTCCTCGGCACCGTCCAACGGCTGAAGGAGCTGAAGCCATCGCTCAAAATAGCCGTGGTCGATGCGGTCGAAGTGGAGAATCCCGAGGCGCCGGCCTTCCCGACGGATGAGGTTCACGACGGCACCGCGCTGCAGCTCGTCTACCCCCCGCCCGACCCCTTTGTCGACGGCGAAGACATGAGCGCCTTCAGTGCCAAGATCAAAAAGGAGCGAGATGCGAGCCGCTGCAAGTACTCGCCAGAGGCTTCCCCCGCCGCGAAGTAGAGGGAGCGACCTGTCGGGAGGTACCGGAACATGCCACGGCAGCAAGGCGAATTTGTGAAGCAGAACCCGAATGGGCGGTAAATCGTAACTCATGGTCACAGTTAAGAAAAAGTTTCTGACCTAGACTCCTGGGCAATGGCCCTCACCTCGCGCAAACCCGACGCATCGCAAAGCATCATCACCATCGATAGCGAGCAATTGGCGATCGGTATGTATGTGTGCGAACTGGACCGGCCCTGGCTCGAGGCACCCTTCGATTTTCAGGGATTTCTGCTCCGTGATGCCGGGGAAGTGCTTAAGTTAAAAGGTCTATGCCAACGTGTTCGCATCGACGTCTCGCTCGGGGACTCCCCCACGGGCATCTTCGAAATGGACGATTCGCGCAAAGCAGAGCCGGATCCGTCGAATGAAGTCTTTCACCGTGCCCCTCGTGAACCGATGGCTAATCGCACGCCACTCGATCATGAGCTGGAAAATGCCCGACAGATCCAGCTCAGTCTGGCGAGCACGCTCGAGGATGCCATGGAAGGCTTGCGCGCGGGCCGCATTCACACAATTCAAAACATCCAGCAAGTGAGCGCATCACTGATCGACAGTATCGAGCGCAATCCCGACGCCTTGTCATGGCTGACCTCCATGCGTTCGAAGGATGCCGGCATGTACCGGCATGCGATGGCGGTTGGCGTTTTGGTGCTGACGGTCGGCCGTCACCTCGGCCTTCCCCGCCAGACGCTCGAAAACATGGCGCTTGGTGGCCTCTTGTTCGATGTGGGTAAGACACGTGTTTCAGACACGGTTCTGATGAAGCCGGACCGGCTGACCGAAAAAGAGTACGAGCGATTCCAGCGGCACGTTGAACACGGGCTCGAGATGCTGAGCGGTGGTCACGGCATCAATGAGACGGTGCTCTCCATGGTGAGAAACCATCACGAACGGCACGATGGTAGCGGATATCCCGCGGGCCTCATGGGCGACAGCATTCCGGCGCTTGGCAAAATCGTCGGGATTGCCGACACCTATGAAACGATGCTCCATTCGACCACCTCCGGCCGCCGGCTCTCGCCGCACGATGTGCTGAGATACTTCAATTTGCGGCGCGATAGGTTGTTTGATGGCGCCCTGGTCGAAGAGTTCATCCAAGCCATCGGTATCTACCCCACCGGCACGGTGGTGAAGCTCAACGACAAGCGGGTGGGGGTCATCTATGAACAGAATCGCCTACGAAGGCTCCGGCCACGCGTTCTCGTGGTATTGAGTGAGACCGGCGAGCGACTCAAGCCCTTCGAGCGGGTGAATCTCCTGGTGCAAGAGTCCCTTCAGATCGTGGAGTGCCTGGAGCCCGGCAGCTGCGGGATCGACCCGGAAGATCTCTTTCTTTAGGGCGGCAGACCAATGGTCCCCGACATCCTCCCGAGGCCCGTCGTTCTTGCGAAATTGAATGAGTTTTTGGTGGGCGCCCGGGGCGCCGATCGGGGCGTCGGCGTACTCATCATCCACGTGGGTGGCCTTCGTCGGGTGAACTTGTGCGGCGGTTACGCTGCCGGGGATCGAATCCTGCTCGACGTGCGGGATCGTCTTCAGTCAGTCGCCAGGCGGGGCGATTGGATCGGGCGAATCGGGGATGAGGACTTCGCATTTATTGCACCCAATGTAAGCGATGAAGGGCAGCTGCTGCTGGGTGCCGACAAGCTCAAACGTGCGCTCGAAACCCTGGGGGCACTTCACGGACCGGGCGCGATGATCGTCCCTTCGATCGGGGTGGCGGTATTCCCGAAAGATGGCGAGGATCCTGAGCGCCTGTTGTGGACCGCAGACCTCGCTATTGGGATGACGGAGCGGCAAGGGACCTTGGTCCCGGTCTCAGGCAATGAACTCGACGAAGCGCCCAAGAATCAATGGCAACTCGAAACCCTGCTCGTGCGCGCCGTTGACCGTGGCGAAATTGAACTCCACTATCAACCCAAGTTCAACTTACGCGATGGCAGCTACGCGGGGGTGGAGGCGCTGGCGCGCTGGACGAGCGCCGAGCTCGGTGACGTCAGTCCTGGCGTCTTCATCCCGATCGCAGAAGCCAGCGGCGCAATCGAGAATCTTACTTGGTCGTGCGTCCATTCCGCTTTACAACAAGTTGCAGAGTGGCGCTCGCAGGGTTTCCAGAGTTCGGTCGCGGTCAATATTTCAGTGACCTGCCTTCGAGCGGTCGAGTTTAGCGAACGTATTCGCGGTGCGCTCGGCCTGTGGAATGTCAACCCCTCCTCGCTCACCCTTGAGATTACTGAGAGCGCCGTCATGGAAAACCCGGAGCGAAGTTTTGGAGTCTTGCGGGATTTGCGCCAATTTGGTGTGCGCATCTCAATCGATGACTTTGGCACGGGACATTCATCGTTCGCCTACTTCCGCGGTTTGCCGGCCGATGAACTGAAGATCGATCGCAGCTTCGTTGCGAGCCTGAGCAAAAGCACCGCAGATGGACATATCGTTCGGTCCATCATCGATTTAGCCCATAAATTTGACTTCACCGTGGTTGCAGAAGGCATCGAGGAGGAGCAATCGGCAACCATTTTGCGCGATATGCAGTGCGACGTGGCACAGGGATATCATTTATCTCGGCCCATGACCGCGGACAAGATCCCTGGGCTGTCGAACACCGGCATGAAACTGTTAGCGCCTTATTTGCGCCGAGCTTAGGTCTGCGTGACGGCTGACGAGTTGTCCAAAGTGTGTCGAATGGCGCACATGGAATAGCCGCTCACATGCTACAAAAGGCGCAACGCTCTGTACAGACTCATTATTATGTCCGATAAACGCGGGGGTGAGTTGCGCTCCGGCACCGCCGAACCCGACCGCATCAGCCATGGATGGTGATCGAGCCGCCGGCGGCCGAATACCTTCGTTGGACGGGCTTCGCGGCATCGCCGCGATCGCCGTCATGGGGTTTCACTTCGATTACTATTTCCTTCCCCAGGCCGCGCTCACCCGCCTCCTGCCGGGCCTGGGCCGTGCCTACCTCGGCGTCGATCTATTTTTCTTGTTGAGCGGTTTCGTCATCATGCATGTGTACGGACAGGCAATGGCGTCCAACCGGCGGAGGCATTGGCCGGAATTCGCGGCCATGCGCTTCGCGCGCATCTACCCGCTGTTCGCCCTCTCCACGCTGCTGATGGTCATCATCCATGCCCTGACTGCGCTGCCGATCCCGAACGTATCTCTGTCACATGCCACCCTGACATTGCAGCCATTTCTGCTGCAGGCCTGGGCGGATGGCCTGACCTGGAATTACCCTGCCTGGTCCATCAGCACGGAGGCCATGGCTTATGTGGCTTTCGTCTTTTGCGCGCATGGGCTGCTCCGAGGGAGTCATCCGCGCGCCGTCGCCGCGGTTTGCATCGGCATACTCGCTGCCGTCACGTGGGCGAACTCCGGACGACTGAACGTCTTTTCAGGGTACCAGTGCGCGCTGCGAACTCTTGCCGAATTTTCCTTGGGGGCGCTCCTCTACCGCGTCTACGCCGCCGATCGGCAGCTTTCCGGCAGAGCCTTGGGCGCGATGTCGGTGGCACTCATGGCTCTCGCCGCGCTGACCCGCTGGGATCTCTTCATCGTCGGCGCATTCGCCTGCCTGATTCACCATGCAACCGACGCCAGAACAGGGCTCGCACGCCTGTTGGATTCGCGGGTTACGATGACCCTCGGCACCTGGTCCTATTCAATTTATCTGCTGCACGCACCGGTGCACTACGCCGTGATGGCTGTGATGTCAGCGACCGGTCATCCGGTCGACGGTCTCGACCAAACGAGCGCGCGGCTGTTGGCCTTTGCAACGATGGCGGCGGTCGTCGCCTTGGCCGCGGTGACGTTCACTTATTATGAGGTGCCGATGAGGCGCCTGGTCCAGCGACTGTCGCTGTCAACGCCCCGCTGGGGCGTGCGGGTGATGCGAGGCGCCGATTTGCCATAAGGCGGTTCATTGCTTCGCTTCAAACACAGCGGCGCACCGCCCTCTTGTTCTAAGATCGGCAGTTATGAATTCAGCAGGAGAGGTGACCGAGCTGTTGCGTCGTTGGACCGAGGGTGAACGGGAGTCCATGGACCCCCTGTTCAATCTCGTGTACCCGCGGCTGCGGGAAATCGCGGGAGCCTTGTTTCGACGCGAATCGGCGGCCTCCGTGCTGCAACCCACCGGTGTCGTCAATGAGCTCTTCTTGAAGCTCGTGAGCCGGCACACGTTGCAGTTCGAGAACCGCGAGCACTTTTTCAGTCTCGCGGCCTCGCTGATGCGGCGGATCCTCATCGATCACGCACGGGCCGCCCACCGGGACAAGCGCGACGGCGGCGTGCGCGTCCCCCTCGACGAGAATCTGGTCTGGATCGAGACCATGCCCTCGGTCGATGTGCTCGACATTGACCGTGCGCTGGTCGCACTCGAGAAAATCGATCCGCGCAAGTCCCGCCTGGTCGAGCTGCGCTTCTTCCTCGGCACGACCGCCGAAGAGGCGGCCGAGATTCTGCATACGTCGAAGGCAACCGTCGATCGGGAACTGCGCTTTGCGCGTGGCTGGCTCTACGACCATCTGCAAAGCACCGACGGGCTTGCGGGCACGCGACTTGATCCGCGATGAAGCACATTGGCAGGAGCTGCAGCGGCTGTTCGATCTCTGCGCGGAGCTGCCCCCGGCCGAGCGACTCCCGGCACTGAACAGCGCCTGCGACGACCCGGCACTTCGCGAGCGCGTGCTCGCGTTGCTGGCGGCTTCCGAGGAGATCGACTCCGCGGCGAATTCACCGCCGCCCCCGGCGTTCATCGGTCCCTACCGAATCGTTCGCGAGGTGGGCTCGGGTGGTTTGGGCGTTGTCTACCTGGTCGAACGACTGGCGGACGGTGTGCGTCTGCGCTCGGCGCTGAAGCTGCTGGCACCGGCAGTGGCCGACGACTCCTTCATGGAGCGCTTTCGACGCGAGGAGCAATCGCTGGCCGCCCTCGAACATCCCAACATCACCCGACTGCTCGATGCCGGCTGGAGTGCCGACGGACGTCCGTACCTCGTCATGGAATTCATCGACGGCGTACCGCTCGATGTGTTTTGCGATTCGGCGACCATGAGCATTGCAGGTCGCCTGAGTTTGTTCCTGCAGATCTGCGACGCCGTCAGCTACGCCCACGGCAATCTCATCCTGCATCTCGACCTCAAGCCCTCCAATGTCTTGGTCTCATCGACCGCCATCGTCAAGCTGCTGGACTTCGGCACCTCGAAGTTCATGCGCGCCAACGTCGATACGACCATCGCCACGGCCGCGACCCCCGCCTATGCGAGTCCCGAGCAGCTGCTGAGCCAGCCGGTCAGCACGGCAACCGACGTGTTCGGGCTCGGCACGGTCCTGTTCACCTTGCTCAGCGGCGGCCGGCCCTTCGGTGACAGTTCGGTGGTGGCGCGCATCGAACGCGCGGTTCGCGCCCTCGAAGCGGAGTCGCTGTGCGGGAACGTGACCCCTGAGTCTGCGGCCGCCCGTGGCCTGACTGAGGCACGTCTGCGGCACCTGCTCGCCGGCGATCTCGAGGCCATCGTCAGCAAATGCCTGCGGCACCGTCCCCAGGATCGGTACGCATCGGTGGATGCGCTGGCGGAGGAAATCCGGCGCTACCTGCGCTGCGAGCCCGTGCTGGCGCGCCGCCAGACCTGGCGCTATCGAGGCACCAAGTTCCTGCGCCGTCATCGCTTGGGGCTCGCGATCGGCAGCGCCGTGCTGTTCGCGATCCTGGCGAGTGCCGCGTTCGCCTGGCAACAACAGCAACGCGCGCTGCGCGAGGCGGAGCGCGCGGTCCGCATGCAGACTTACATGTACCGGCTGTTCAAGATGGCCAACCCCGAGAACACCGGCAAGCCCGCTGCCACGGTTCCCGATCTGTTGCGCGTCGGCATGGCCAAGCTGCCCGACTACATCCACGACCCCGCTGACCTTCGCTCCGCCCAATTGGCACTCGCCGAATCCATGGTCGACAGCGGCAGCCTGGATGAAGCACTGAAAGCGTTCGCAACCGTCAAGGAGAGCGCGCAGCGAGCCAACGCGCCGGCCGATTTCACCGAGGCCGAGATCTTCATGGGTCAAACCCTTTGTCAGCAGGGGCACATTCCCGAGGGCCGAAAGCTGCTGGCGGATGCCCTCGCATACTCGAGAGTCCATGACATTCCGTGGCGGCTGCGGGTCCTTGCCAAGGTGTACTACGCTTGGAACGAAGAAAACAACGGTTTTCGCACCGACGAGAACCTCGCCATGCTGCACGCGGCCGCGCAGGAAGCCGAGGAGCACGGCTTGGCACCGCGCGATGCGGCGCTGGCGCTGAATGACCTGGCGCTCGATATGTACATCCGCGGGCATGGGACCGATGCGAAGCCGATCTTCGAGCACCTCTTGACCCTGTACGCTGACGATCCGCTCGCGCTCTGCGATCGCTCCGGCCTCTACGGCCAGATCGCCTGGATCGACAATACGAACGGGAATCCCTCGGCAAGCCTGCCGCTCTTCAAGAAGGCCTACGACGGGTTCATCGAGTGTGAAGGCCCCGACAGCCCAGGCGCGCTCGATGAACTTCCCTATTGGGCCGATGCGCTGACCCGCCTTTCACGGGCCACTGAGGCGGTGCAATTGCTCGAAAACGCGATGCCCACATGGCGCCGCGTCGTCGGCGGCAGCAGCGATAATTCCGACATGCTGTATTTTCTGGCGCGCGCCTACATCGCCACCGGACGTTACCGGGATGCCGAAACCACTGCAGGGGAACTCCTCAGCCTGCTCACCGGCAAGGTCGCTGCGGAGGAGCGAAGCTTGGGCGCGGCGCATCTCGTCCTCGCCGAGGCGCTCGCCGGCCAACAGCGCGAGCGCGAGGCGCTGCCGCACGCTGACGCCGCCGTCACGATCTTGGGCCCGACCGCCGTCTCCGCCTATGGCCACGAACTCAACCGCGAGGCGCTCCGCCTTCAGTCCCGCCTCCGCGCGTTGACGACCGGTCACGAAACGCTCAATTCACCGGAATGAGTTCGGTCCGGCTCTGCCGCATGGCGATGGGTCAAACGGAGGAAATTGCATCAGTCGCTGCGGGTGAGTCATTTCGCCGCGATTTGACGCCACCCACGGTAACGATGCCCACTCGCCTCGCTCGGGATTCATATGCTCACGGCCGTATCGAGTCTGTTCATGGTTGGACTGGCGGCAGGCGTGATCGCCTTGACGGCTTGGTTCGTCGACGGCCAGTCGCTGGCCGCGCAGAACATCGCGCTCGCCGTCGTCGTCATTCTCTGCACGCTCGGGCTGATATTCGGTATCTCCGCAGTGTCGACACCCCCGGGTGCCCGGCTCACCACCCGCCTGCCGCCGAACGTGCCCACGGTGACCCTGCACCGCGCGCGCATCCGGCCTTGGGTACGGGCGTTGGCCACGATCTTGGGTGGCAGTCTGCCGCTGATGCTGGTGCCCGGGCCGGTGCGTTACATCGCCGGCGCCTGCGCCAGCATCGTCGCATTTGCCGGGGTCATCCTCTGGCCGGTGGCCTATGTCATGGCGCTGCGCGCCGATCGGGCGGTCACCGCGTTGCAACTCAACCCGTGGCTGCACTGGCACTACTCAGCGGAGAGCTGGAATGCATGGAGCGGGCAACTGGCGCAACTCGCGGAACAACCCAGCGGGCTGAGGATATCGCCGGCTGCGCGACGATGGAGGATCATGTTTCTGGCCGGGGGCGTCGCGCTGACGACGGCTGTCGGCCTGGAGGGGAGCCTGCTGGTGCGCCTTGGCTCCGGGGCAATGGCCGGTCTCGTCTTGATGTGCCTGTTGTCTCTAATGACCCAGCCGGAATCACCGCACGCCGCGCAACGACGAGCCGGCCGGCTGCGGGCTGCCCAGCCCGACACCTTCTTCGGGCATGACGGCGTGCTGTGCAACGGCGAGTTCTGCGCCTGGCAGGCTAACGATGGCTGCCTGCTGTCCGCATCGGTCGCGCCGGGTCCGCCCCGGCACATTGAACTCTGGTTCGAAAAGATCCGGTCGAGCGCGTACGGCATCCCGCAGGCCACCAAGATCTGCAAGGAGGTACTGATTGCGGCGGATGCCGCCCCGACCGATTTGCCTGCGCTGCAGGCAGCGCTCATCGCGCGTTGCCCCGACGCAAAGATCACCCTCCTATGAATGAGTCGTTTTGTCTTCCTTTGACGCAATCCCCTCTGACCGGGAAAGACGGCTTCACGTGAGGGCGAGCAGCGATGTTCACGGCATTATGGTGTCTGTTCATCATCATCGGCGCTTGGACGACCTTGCGTCACACGGCCTTCTACACGCGAAAACCGGCGGCGAGAACGCTGCTCCTCACGTCGTTGATGCTCTGCGCAGAGACAGCCGCGGTCTTCCTGACGATGCGGCTCGTCGATGGACGGTCGGCGTCCGTGCAGACCACGGCGGTCGCGAGCGTGGTCATTCTCTCGACCTTGGGCCTGATCTTCGGTGTCGCCAAGACGGCGCCCGCCGGCGCCCTACTCACCACCGCTCTGCCGCGCAATGCGCCCCTGGTGAAGCTATACCGACGGCGCATCCTGCCTTGGGTATGGGCGGTCTTGATATGCCTCGCCGGGACTCTGTTGCTGATGCGGGTGCCCGGAACGGTACAAGTCATCGCCACCTGCCTCGCAGTCATCGTCGCAAGCTTTTTGGTATTTGGGCTGCCGGCGGCCTATGTCTCGGCGCTGCGGCTGGATCGCGCGGTCACGGGGCTGCAGCTCAATCCCTGGCTGCATTGGCCTCCCGACATCTACTTCGGGCAAGACGGAGTGTTCTGCAACGGCGAATTCTGTGCCTGGGGCGTCGCCGGTGTCTCGCTACTGTCCGCATCGGTGGAGCCAGGGCCGCCACGGCGCATCGAACTGTGGTTTCAGAAGACGCAGATGGGCGGATATGGCAGGACGCAGGTCATGAAAATCCGCAAGGACGTGCTGATTCCGCCGGCTGCCGCCGCCACCGATCTACCGGCGCTGCAGGCAGCGCTCATCACCCGCTGCCCGGACGCAACGATCAACCTCGCATGACTCAACGGCACCTACGAACTCAACACACCCATGAACTCCACGACACCTACCAACTCGACTACCACCACGAACTCGACGACACCCCACAGCCTTGGACGCGGCTTCGGTCTCCTCATTCGTTACTGGGCCTGCAACATGACGTTGGTGCATGACCAGGGCAGCGTCTGGCCGGGTTTCGCCTACAGCCCCGACGAACAAGAGGCGCTTCGCATCCTCGCCCGCCGCGTTCCATCGCTCGAATTCATGGTCTGGATGCTGTTCGTGGTGGTGTTCGCGCTGCTCTGCTTCGCGGGCCTGGCGCTGCTCGGTATGTGGCTGCTCGCCCGCACCAGCGCCGGTCTCTCTCTGGATTCTGTGTCGGCCACCGCCTTTCTGCTGAATCTCGGTGTGCAGATGGCGGCGAGCCTGTCGGCCGGCTTTCCATTGGCCATGTTCGCGGCGAGCGCACTCACCGGCGTCCTTTTTGCGGTGAAAGATGCCGATCTGCCCGACGCGCCGCTGCGTGCTCACTATGTGCACAAGCTGAGCTTCCAGCTGCTGCGAACCGGGTTGCTCCTTTCCGCCCTGGTCGTCGCGATGTGCCTGTGGCTGCCCGATCGCCTGTGGCTGCTGACCCGCTGTGTCCTGCCGGTGCTGATGCCGGCCGTGTGTCTGGCCACGGCGCTTTACTATCGCTATCGCCCCCGAAACTAATCTTACGTAATGAGTCATTTGTTGTGCGGATGGCGCCTACCTGAGTAGCCGAACTCGCCGTGGTCAAGACGGAAGTCGGTAACACGATTTCTCGAGACACAACAAATGGGGTTCTTTATGAAGGATACGAATTCGTCGATCATACGGCTGGCGCCGTCGCTCGGCGCGGCGGGGCTGCTCGTCATGGCCGGAGCGGCAATGGCACAAAACGCACCGGGCCAGGTCACGGTGCATTTGTCGGGAGGGTTGGACGCAACGGTCTACGCGAGCGTGCCGGAGAATTTCGAACCCGATCTGGCCACCGACCAGGAGTTGCTCGAGTATGGGTATCCGCAGCGGCCTGATGTCAACAATGCCGAAGCTTTGGCCCTCTGGGAAAGAGCCGTCCACACGACCCGGGTGCCCACCGACTTGGTCGAACGCCCCGGGGTATACCATCGTCCGGTTCAGCAATTGCAAACCTCCAACGCAACCTCCACCTCGGGCAATTGGAGCGCAGTGATCGTCGATGGTAAGAGCGCCGACTTCGACACGATCGTCGGTTATTGGGCAGTTCCAAACGTGGCCTCTCAGGTGGCAAAAACCGCCAACGGCTACAGCTCGATGTGGGTCGGTCTCGATGGGAATGGAACGAGCGATCTGATTCAAGATGGCACCTCGAGCCAGTGGGTCGGCGGCAAAGCGGTCTACAACGCCTGGGTCGAAGTGCTGCCCGCGGCGGAGACCCTTGTGTCCGGCTTGACGGTCAATCCAGGCGATGCCATCTACGCCACCACCGAGTACAAGGTCGTCAATGGGAAGGCGGAAGCCTATTTCTATATGACCAATTTCAACACGGTCAAGAGCATATCCGTAACCATCGCATTTCCGACAACCCTCAAGTACACGGGTCAATCGGCCGAGTGGGTGGTGGAGCGCACTGAAGTCAATGGCTCATTCGAGAACCCGCTGCCCAACTATGGCATTGCGTTCATGGACGTCGCTTACGCCGTACGAACGGGTTCATCGACCGCTTACCCCGCCAACCAAACGCCCTCCTCGGTGGGCACCACGTATGATGTGAACATGTACGACACGCCGACCAAGAAAACGTTGTCGACACCGACGGCGCAGGGTCCCGCCGTGATCACGTTCATGTGGAACGCTTATTGACGTGGCGGGTCAATCTTGATCCGCAGACCGTTGGGGCGGGCGGCGACCGCTGCTTCGCCCAGCCGCATTGCGGGAGCTGCGGGGCACCGAGGAGCGCTGCGAGCCGGCGTTGCACCGGCTCGCAGCCTCGAGACAGTTACTGGTTTGACAATTCGACGCCGAGCACCACCACATCACCGTTGGCCGGCAATGTCAGGCTCTGCACGGTCAATGCGGGATTGATCGGGAACGAGTAGCCATACACGTACCAAGGACCGTTCTGCGTTGCACCGCTCGGGGTGACCCGGTAGGCCATTGTCGCCGCCACCGATTCTCCGGGGAAAGTCGCCGAGGACGCCCCGTAGTTCGTGGCGCCGCCCCAATCGCTCATGCTCTGCGTGAACGTCTGGGTGGTCCCATTGGTATAGGTCACGGTGAATACCTGATTCAATTGGTCGCCGTAGGCGGCCGTGGCCAGCACGCTCAAGGTATTGAACGAACCGGCCGGCAAAGTGATCGTCTTGCCCGAGACGGCATCCAGTGCACCGGCGCTGCCGAGCGTGAATGTCGGGCCGGCCCAGCTGACCGTCGGACCCAGAAGATTCGCCGAGAACGAGTATCCCGAGTTGCTGAGGCCACCCGCGCCCTTGCCATTGTTGGCGAGAGCAGTTTCGTTGGCGACCGAACTCAAGCTGACCGTCACCGGCGCATTGGACAGCTCGACGGATAACACCAGTACATCACCGTTTTTCGGCAAGGTCAGGCTGACCGCCGTCTTGGCCGGGTTGATCGCGAACGAGTAACCATACAGATACCAGGGGCCGTTCTGAGTTGCGCCGCTCGGGGTGACCCGATAGGCCATGGTTGAGACAATCGTTTCGCCGGGATAGGTCGCCGACGAGGCCCCGTAGTTCTTCGCACCGCCCCAATCGCTCATGCTCTGCGTAAAGGTCGTGGACGACCCGTCGCTGTAGTTCACGACGAATGACTGGTTGAGCTGATTGCCATAGAGTCCAGTGCCCAGGAAGCTCAAGGTATTGAAGCTGCCGGCAGGCAGGGGAATGGTAGTACTCGTGACGGCACTCTTCGCACCGGCGCTGCCGAGCGGGAAACTCAGACCGTTCCAGGCAACCGACGTGCCCAGCAGATTCGCTGAATAGGAGTAACCCGAGTTGCCCATACCCGATGCACCCGTGCCGTTGGCGGCGATGACAGCCTCGGTGGCGACCGAACCCAAGTTGACGCTGGCGGAGGCCGCCGTGCCGGCGGCCCCCAAGCTGACAACCGCCTGGCCGGTACAGGCCTCGAGGCCGCCGTTGTCCAGGTTGTTCCCCTTCGCCCCGCCATTGTAGAAATACGCGACCTTCTTGCCCGAGTTCGAGACGACGCCATATAAGGTGTAGGGTGACTGGTAAACCGTCGCCACGCCAACAAACGTGCCATCCGTATTGACGCTGTAGGTTCCCGTGAACGACGTGACGGTGAGGCCAGCATCGTTGTTGAAGGGGTCTGTGCCTGTGACCGTGCCATTGCTGAAGGTTTGAAGGTTAAGATCACTGCTCTTATTGCTGGATCCGAAACAGGAAGCCGCGGAGGTCCCGTTGAGGCTGCTGATACTCGTGTAGCTGGGGCCCGTCGTCGAAGACGCATATTGCGCCTGCAAATCGATGGTCGCCACGGCGCTGCCATCGGTTTCGATCCCGACCGCTTCGTTGCTGGTCTTTTTCACGCCCACGGTGTAGGTCTGCGTGGCGGAGGGCGTGCTCGTCCCCTGTGGTGTGAGGGCAAAACTGATGGAGACCGTACAATCGGCATTGACGCCGTAACTGCCCTTCGCAATGGTGTTATCGACGTTGTTCTGGTCGTACACATTGTTGGCGGTGATATTGCCGGCACCGTCGAACGACAGCGCCCCCACCAAGTATTTGCTCGAGCCTGAGCCGAACACGGACATCCCGTACCAACCTTTCAAACTGGCGGTGGTCGTGGTCGAGCACACGGCCGCCGCGGCATGCCCGCTGCTGGGTGAGAGAAACCACGGAAGAGCGAGAATCGATAAAGAAAGCCTGCGGAGAAGCGGAGCCATGACTGGGGTTTTCCTGCTAAGAATTTTAGAGAAGTGGGTATTCAGGGTATTGGTTTGCAAGATCATTCCTTGACGATCACTGCTGGCCGACGCAGGACGCGACGGCGCCATTCGCGGTCGTATAGAAATATTCGACTTCGCTGCCCGCATTCGAGAACACGCCGTACACATTGAATGTCTGGCTCGTCTGGCCGCTCAGCACGAAGGTCAGGGTTCCCGTGAAGGTACCGTTCGCCGCATTCAAGGCATACGTCCCTGTCAAGGGGACGTTGGACGCGGGAATGGTGCCGTTGTTGTCATACGTACCCGTACCGGTGATGGCGCCGTTGGAAAAGGTCGCGACGTTGAGATCGCTGTTCGACACCAGCTGTCCGATACAGGACGCCGTGAATGTGCCTGAGGGGTTGCTCGAGGTCGCGCTTTGAGCCTCGAGATCGATCGTCGCCACTGCGCTGGCATCCGCCTCGATTCCGACCGCTTCCTTGGAGCTCACGACCGCAAATCTATACAACTGCTGGGTCGTTGACTGTGGCGTCGATCCCACATTGAGCGTCATGGAGAACGTACAGTCGCTTTGGAGGGAATAGCTGCCCGAGGCGGGGGTCGACGTCGCCGAACCCGAATACACGCTCCCGGTGGTTATGTTGCCTTGACCATCGAACTGCAATGTCCCGGCAAGATATTTCTCGGTTTCAGGAACGGCCGCGCTTTGGGTGGCGGCAGCGACCGGCACAGTCTCTCCAGACACGAGCACCGCATACGATCCTTGGAGAGTTGCGACGGTCGACGTGCACGCCGTGCTCGACTGCGCATGCCCCATCGTGGGCGAGAGAAACCAGCAAAGACTCAGGACCGGTAAAGACAGCTTACGAATTGCGAACGTCATGATCGGATAAACCTCGGATAGGTACGTTTGATCGGAAATCACCAAGGGCGCCAAAGCTAATGCAACGCAAGAACAACGCCGCATGAGTCAACATAACCGTCGGAAGAAAATTGAGACTTTGATTCACTTAGCGAACCCGTTTGAATTATGTAAACGGTCGATTTGATTTAATAAAATCAGTACCGTGGATGGGCTCACAGTCGCCATTCCGCGCCACCCGGGGACACCCTAAATCGCGTGCTAACGTCGCCCGCCGCTTGTGCCGGACGTCACCGGCCCCTATTCTTCAGTCAACATGTTGAACAACTGCACACTTTCGTTACTCCTTCTGCTCTGCGCCGGGCTCACGGATTTCTGCGCCGGGCCCGCCCATGCCGATGCGCTCTCTGCGCAGGGCATTCACTTGCACAGCGTCGACGTCATCGATAATCAGGGCTTCGGCGAACGCATCATCGCCGGCCGCTTCATGGCGCCCGTCGGCTGGACCGCCCAAGGATTCGCCGCCTGGCCGGGCAAGAAAATCGTGCCCTGCAAACCGACGCCCACCATCATTTTTCAGGCGATCAGTCCCGAGCGAACCACGGGCGTTCAGGTGATTCCGGGAGATACCTGGCTATCCAGCCCAAACCCGTTGTTTGCCCAACAACTGCGGATGCAGCAAAACAGCACGCATGTGGTTGAGCATTGCGAAGTCCGACCGGTCATCAGCGCGGTGGACTATCTCAAGGCCGTGATCGCCAGGGAGAAGTCGATTGAGATCATATCCGCGGGCCCGATGCCCGATGGCGACAGGCTCGCTCGCATGATCGGCAGCGGGAACGGGCAAGGGCGTGTTTCAGTTGAGACCGCGCGCCTTTATCTGCATGGCACTTCCGAGGGCGTTGCCACGGAGGGCTACACCGAAACCGCCCTCATCACGACGACGACAGAGACTCCCATGGGCCCCCTCATCCAGGTGTCCATCCCCATCGTGGTCAACAAATTCGCGCCCATGGGCAAACTGAAGGAAACCGACAAGCTCCTGTCCGCCATTGCCAACAACGTCAGCGTCAATCCTGACTGGCAGAGGCGCGTCGATCAGTTCCAGGCCGGTTTGCAGAGAATTCAGGAAAACATCAATGCGGATGATGCCAACACCGCACGAAACATCGCGCGCATTCAGCAGGGTGCCAACGATTATGCCTACAACGTCATCCGCGGTGCCCAGCGCAACGCGCAGCGGGGCATCGATAGCAGCGCCCATGCCTTCGCGCTTTCCATGAACGATACCCAGGAATATCACGATTCGGCGACCGGACAGACCGTATTGGGTTCCAACCAATACAATCACGTGTATTCGAATGGTCAGGGCGAATACATCTATTCCGACTCGCCGACTTACGACCCGAATGCCAGCCAGCGAGGCAATTGGCAGGAGATGAAGCCGCAGCCGTAGTGCAGCCGTCAGCGCAGGGTAGCGCCGGCGAGTTTGGCGCTGAAACTCAAGAACAACATCCCAATCGTGCCGGTGCCCACGACCTTCAGGCGCCGCCGCCGGCGGAATGCCTCGGCCAGATAAGCTCCGCCGAAAATCAATGCCGTGAGATAAAGCATGCTGCTGATTTGCACGATCATGCCCAAGAGCAGGAATGACAGACCGGGGTGCGCATAGGCGGAATCCACGAACTGGATGAAAAAAGACAGGAAAAACAGGATGGCCTTCGGATTCATGAGACTGATGATGAGTGCTGTGCGAAAGGGGGCCCGGTCATTGACGGTGGCCGGTCGCTGCTCATCGGCGCCGCTCCCGTCGTGCCAAAGGCGCCATGCCGCGCGCAGCATGCCGAGGCCCATCCACGCCAGATAGGCCGCGCCGGCAAACTTGACGGCCAGAAAGACCACCGGAACCGTACGCAGCAATGACGCGATACCCATCACCGATGCGAACATCAGGACGGTATCGCCCAAAAACACCCCGCCCGCCGCCCGGTAGGCAGCGGCAACGCCCGAGCGCGATGCGACCGCCATGACGTACATGGAGTTCGGGCCAGGCAACAGGACGATCAACACGGCGCCCAGAACAAAGGTCGGCAGATCGGTGATTCCATAAAGCATGAGGCGGGCTCTTGGCGGCCGATGACGGGTGTTGCGGTCATCTTAACCAAACCCGGCGCAGAGCGCCTTACGCAGCGCTTTCGCCTGCTTCACTAAGTTCTGTGCGGCATCCCACCATCCAGACAGAGCGGGATTTGGATAATGCAACGTTCCGTAAAGCTATTTATCCCCCACCAGCCTAACCCCCGTCAATCAACGAATCGGGCGCATTTACCCAACAATGCACCGTGCTCGATGCGAACCTGGACAGTTCATCGCTCGAATCCGTCAAGTACCGGCTTTCTTCGCACCCGGGGCATTCTTGTCGGTCCAACCCTGACAGTAGCAGTGGGTGCAGACATCGCCTGCGAGCAGGGCGCAATCGCCGGAATCTTTACCGTACTGTCCCGTGGCTTTGGGTGTGAAGTTGATGCAGCCGGTGCAGTTGCGCCCGGTGTCGGCATCCGGTGTTTCCTGGAAGTAGAAGTCATCCTTCGACGCTTTGCCGCCGGCGCGGGCCGGTGACACACCCGCGACGACGACGGCAATCGCTGCCAGCGCACTTGCCCCGCGGCCCAAGGCGGCGCGGCGAGTCAGAGTCAAACTTGGTTTGTTTTCATTCATTGCAAAGCCCTCCTGAAGAACACGTTGAACCAGAGATAGCTCGATTTATCGATGCACGCTAAGAGATGTTCGCTAACGGCCGGCACCGGCAGCCGCGCCGGCCGACCGAGTCTTGGCCGGTGCGAACTCGCCGCAGCCGCCGTCAGCGCTCACGGTCCGACCCGCAAATGCGCAGGTGCCGGTTTTCGCGCCAGAGGTCGGCCCCGGATTGGACAAATAAAACTGACAATTGGCGCAACTGGTTTGTTTCGTCGTGCGCGGGTCCGCACCCCCGAACGCCCGTCCAGCGGTCGCAAGAACCGCTGCACCGAGGACGGTTCGAGTCATGAAGGATCGACGATTGCATATTGGCATCGATGTTCTCCTCGAGTTTCTCTTAAAGCAAGCCAAGCGCGGACTCTCAAGCCGCCTTGATCACAGACTCCTCGACCCGGCGCTCGCCCCAGTTGTCGACCCAGGAAACCCGGACCCGGTCATCCGGATCACCCCCCTTGATACGGAAGTGCAGCAGCGGATCCTCGGAAACTGCGCGGCTCAACGTCGCTTTCAACACCGTCCTACCGGCGACGATGATGTCGACATCCGTGATGTAATGGGCGGGCAAGAAACCGCCGGCCTCGTCTTTACGAAAGCCGGTCTCCATGGGATGCGGCATCAATACATGGATGTCGGTACCGCCGCCCCTCGCCTGCGCGCGGATGCGAATCGGATCAGGCACCGCAACCTCCGACGGTGACGGTCGTGGCTTTCACTGCAGACAAGAAGCGCCCCTCCGAATGCACCAGCGCATGGACATTGCAGCTACTGGCAACCTTGATGCGCGTCGACACGAACGCGTCCGTGCCCTCAAGGATCACAAACCGCGCCACCAAAGGAAACGGATTGGATTCCGAGATGATGTAGATATCCTGAGCACCGGGCACCCGGCTCGTGACTTCGACCGGTACCATCGCGCCGTTCTCGACGAAATCGGGGATCGTCAGCGAGATGTCATCACTCGTCACGGGGCGCGCATCGAGCAGTCGCAGGACTTCCGCCAGCGAGCCGGCCTCAAACGCGGACTTGGCAGCGCGCGCCGTTTGCGCCGGCTCGGCCCGCAGGCGAAACGCCGGAAACAGCGCGCCGCCAAGGAGTGCACGGCCGAACGCACATAGGGCGCCGCGCCGCGCCGCCAGGCGCGCCTCGAGCGCACGTTGCGGTTCAGCGAGCGGAGCGGACGAGTCGGACGTCATGCTGCTCCCCTCTGTTCGCGTAGCTCACGCCATCGGGACCAAAGCTCAGGACGAAGGCGAAAGCAGCGTCCGCAGGCCGCGATGTGGCCGACCAGAAACTCTTGGCCTCGGTGTTCGGAAAAATGTCGAGATTGATGCGTGGACTCTTGCATTGCCGTTCCGCGATGGATGCGAGCTCGGGCAGCTGTGGCAGGCGCCAATCGCTGTAAAAGAATTGGCCGCTTTTGTTGATGCGCTGCGCCGCCTCAACCGCGTCCGACCAACTCAAGGCGGAACTCTGGCCGGCACAGACGCCATCGCGCCAGCGCTGGCCCACTGCACAGCGCATCCACATGAGCTTCGATTGCTTGTCGGTCACGGTGCCATCACCACCGTCTTCGAATCGAGAGGTGGGCGAGCTCAAGGGGTAGGTGCTGGTGTCGCAGTCCGAACGCTCGGCTGCAGCCGGATGGCTGCACGGAGAGAGCAGACACCCGACTGCAACTGCGGCGCCCATGGGCAGCATGAATGCGAAGAAAGTTCTCAAGATGACTTGTCGACCCCGATCCCGGACGCTTTATAGGGATAGCCCACGCCGGACTTGACCGGCACCGGCGGCGTTGGAATCGTGTAGCCAGGCTGGATCTTTTCACCGCGGTACAGATAAAAAGCATAGGCCTCGAGTGCCACCATGTCGGCGCTCGAGACATCGAGTGCCTTGCCGTTCTGGGGATGCACGATGCACCAATTGATCATCTCGCGCATCGGCGCAACCGCATTGAGCTGCGGCACCCATTTCGGGAAGGTCTGTGGGTTGGAAGCAGCCGCATCCGGATGACAATTTCCACAGGCAAGGCCGTTGGTGGACATGGACGGATTGCTGCCATGCCACAGATCCCGCCCTTTGTTGACCACCTCGAGTAGTTCCTTTTGTTGGTCGGCGAGTTGCGCATCGGTGAAGGGTGCGCGCGCAAAGATTGCCACGGTGCCGAGGCTGCCCAGCAACGCGACCCCGACACCCAGATAGATTTTTGTCGAATGCTTTAGTGTTTTCATGATGATCTCGTAAGTTCAGACTTTCACACCGTCTTTGAGCCACGGCGTCAGCGAGTTGGCGAACGGTTCATAGGTCACAACACCACCGCCTGCACCGTTCAAGTTCACGAGTTGCGAGCCCATGCCGTCCTTCGTATTCGCCGGATCGGACTGATTCATCTGGGATTGCGGGTAATCCAGCGCCACCGGCGGGTACGGCCAGGGCCATGACGTCGACAGTGCGCCGGCGGAGCTGAAATTCGCGAACTTATTGTAGATGGTTTGATGGACGTGGCCGTGCAGCGATACGACGTGATCGAACTTGCTCAAGATTTCGCGAATCTCCGGCGCGTCCTCGGTTTGGAAATTCCAGCGGGGATAATAGTCCCAGAGCGGCGAATGCGTGAAAACCACCACACCCGTGCTTGGGCTCAGCTTCGCCACGTCCTTGCGCAGGAACTCCAGTTGCGCCTCGCGCACGCCCCACGGTCCGGCGATCGGGCTTTCGAGCATTTCCATCGTGCTCATGCGCTGCTCCGGCGTCATCCCGGCGCCGGTCCAGAAGTCCTTGACCAGAATCGAATTCAACCCGATGAAGTGCACGCCCTTGTGATCGAAAGACCAGGTCTCTTTGCCGAACAGGCCCTTCCAGGACTTGCCCATGTCGAGATACCAATCATGCTCGCCCGGGATGACCTTGAGCGGCACTTTGAGTTTTGCCAGGATGCCCTTGCCCTTGACCAGTTGATCCTCGCGTCCGTTTTGCGCGATGTCACCGGTGTACATCACGAAGTCCGGCGCCGGCGAGAGCGCATTCACCTGGGCGACGGCATCCTCGAGGGAGCGGTCGAATTTGTGATTGGGGATGCTGAACAAGTGGGAGTCGGTGATGATCGCGAAGCTGAATGGCGTCACCGCCGTCTTGGTCGGTTCCGCATGCAGCAGCTCGACGAGACCTAAATTGAAACCGATTGCGCGGGCCGCGAAACTCGCGACGCCGGTTCCGCCGGCAAGCCCCAAGAAGTGTCTTCTGCTCAGATCCTTCGATTCAGACATCGCTACCTCTCCTCAAGAGTTATGTTCACTGCAACAGAGGGCAACTCAAGCGTGGCGCGACGCGGACGTTCGCGCGCAGCCGCGATACAAAAAACTCTGATGAAATATCTCCCCGATCGTCAAGCTTATGGTTATCCCGATCTCGAATATGGACCGCGCAGCCCTCACCGGGGGCCAAATCTAGAGTAATCCCCGGCGAGAATGAAATTGAATTAAGTCGAGGGCCTGGTGCGTTTTCCTAATATCGCCCAGCACTCTGATACAGACGACTCATTCCAGCATGTCGGCCCAGAGATCAGCGGCCCAGGCGAGCGCCCCGGTCGCGTCACTCGAGTTCGGTTCGTCCGACACGGCGCCCATATCAGGCACGATTTCAAAGGTGTGCTGCGCATCGACGTAACGATAGGCCGCGGCTGCGTGCATGCCGGCCGACGGACTGACCAGACTGTAGCAACTGTTCGTCAGCGTGGGATTTGGATTGAGCGGCCGCTCCTGCAAAGCCGCGACGATCGCCGCGGCGGCTATCTTCGCATGGCCATTCGCAAGATGGCCCGACTTCGGCATTCTTGGCGCGGCTTGGATGGCGTCGCCGATGATGTAGACATCCTTTGCCAGCGTCGATTCGAAGGAGGCAAAGTCAACCGCGCACCAGCGCGCATTGATGTTGGCGAGACCCGCCGCGCGCGCGATCGTCCCGGCGCGCACCGGCGGCAAGACGTTCAGCACATCGGCCCGCACGTCCTCCTGAACATCGAAATGAACGGTGAGGGTGTCGGCATCGACCGCGACCACTTGGTGACGATTGCGGTAGTCGAGCAGACCTCCATAGAGATCCTTCCATGCCTTCTTGAACATCGGTCCCATCGCGACGACGTCCTGATTGGCATCGAGCACGAGCACCTTGGAGCGCGGCTTGTGCTGCTTGAGGTAGGCCGCAACCAGGCTCGCACGTTCATAGGGCGCTGGCGGACAGCGGTAGGGCATCTCGGGGATCGTGATGGCGAATACGCCGCCATCCGGCATTTCCTCGAGTTGTGCATGCAGCCCCGATGTCTCGCGACCCGCCGACCAGGCAGCGAGGATTCGGCCCTCGGCATGCGCTGCAGCAAGTCCTTCGATCGCATCGAATTGCGGATCGATACCGGGCGCGAGCACAAGCTTGTCGTAGCGCACGCTTCCGCCCTGCCCGAGAGCGATCTGTTTTGCCTGCGGATCGAATGAAGCCGCCCGGTCCGCGATCAGTCGCACGCCGTGGTGTCGTCGCAGCGGTTGGTAGGAGCGAGTAAGGTCCGCAAGGACGAACTCTCCATCAATCACGCGATTCGATAGCGGCGACGAGATGTACTGTGGACTCGGCTCGATCAGTGTCACGTCGATGGTTTGATCGGACCACATCCTGATGTATTTCGCGGCAGTCGTTCCGGCACAGCCGCCGCCCACGACGACGACCTGTGCGCGGCGTCGACGCGGTTGCTGCGCCGCACAGCCACCGAGCGCCGAGCTGATGCTTGCCGCGGCCAAACCCACCAGGACCTCCCGGCGGCAGATCGGGCTCTCGCCCGCACGGACCGGGTTCATAAAAAACGTCTCCCCGCTGATTCCGTCCCTATGCGAGTCCGGCTCAACCTGCCAACCTATGTCACTGGCGACCTCGAGACCCCATCGAAGCCGCCCGCCAAACAGGTGAAAATACAGCAAGTGATGGCTCGACGGAAACTTGAATAATTCACTTTGATCTCGCGTTTTTCTAATATCGACCGCGGGCCTCGGCAAATCGGCGAATTGCCGCTCTGTTGCCGCTCTGTTGCCGCTCGTGCGGCTTTGATTCGCTTGGGCGGCGTGGTCCTGCTGGTGTCTCGCAGTGCCCAGTAATCGCTTGGGCTTTGACAACGATACGGTGGTTTCCTAATATCAAAGCATGACCGCGCAAAGAATCGCGTCGCTCCGCCAGCTGCAAACCTTCAATACGGTTGCGCGGCTCGGTAACGTGACCCTGGCGGCGGACGAGCTGCACTTGAGCCAATCGGCCGTTTCCATCCAGATCGGCGAACTCGAGGATACCTTCAAGATCAAGCTTTTCGCGCGCACGGGACGCGGCGTTCGGCTCACGGAAGCCGGTGAGATGTTGAACAAGTACGCCGATCGCATGCTGAACCTTTGGGCGGAGCTCGGCGACGAAATGTCGACATTCGCCGGCGAGTTCTCCGGAACCCTGCGCATCGGCGCTGTGACCACGGCCGAACATTTTCTGCCGCGCTTGCTGGTGAGCTTCGCCAGCGAGAACCCGAAGGTGAAGGTTAAGTTGCACATCGATAAGCGCGATGCGATCGTGCGCAGCCTCGCCTCGCACGAGATCGACGTGGCGGTCATGGGTCAGCCGCCGCACGAGCTGGAGGTCATCGCTGCGCCGTTCGCCAAGAATCCGGTGGGCTTCGTTGCCTCACCGAATCATCCGCTCATGTCACACAAGAAGCTCACCATGGCAGTGGTCGCTGAATCGCGGCTGCTCGTGCGCGAGCCGGGCTCCGGCACCCGTGCCACTGTTGAGCGCTTGTTCAAGGAAGCGGGGTTGCGCCTGCGCATCGGCTCCGAACTGTCCGGCAACGAGTCGATCAAACAGATGTGCGCGGCCGGCTTCGGACCAGCCTACCTATCGCTGCACACCTGCATCGCTGAGTTCAAGGCGGGCGTGCTGGCGGTCCTGCCACTGCCCAACAACCCGTTTTTGCGTCAATGGTTCGTCGTCCGCCTGTTTGCAAATAAGGTGCCGCCGCTGGCGCTCGCTTTCGAGCGCTTCCTCTGCCAAAAAGGCAAGTCGGAGGTGGCAAAACAGTTCCCAAGTGATTGGTTGCATTCTTTTCTCAGTGGATCCGGCGATACCAAGGAGATCAAGTCGGTCGACTAGCGCCGGACGGGCAGCCATGGGACGCCGGCGGCAGCGCAGCGCGCGGCCGCACCAGCGAGCGGGCGGAGCAGCGCGCCTCCTCGATAAATGACATAATCAGCGCACTATGTTCGACCACCTCGACGCGGTGAGCCTGGCTCGAGCCCAGTTCGGCTTCACGGTTTCTTTTCACTTCATCTTCCCCGCCTTCTCCATCGGCCTCGCGAGCTACTTGATGGTGCTCGAAGCTTTATGGCTCAAGACCGGGAAAGCCCTGTACCTCGATCTCTTCAAGTACTGGGTGAAGATCTTCGCCGTCGCCTTCGGCATGGGCGTGGTGTCTGGCATCGTGATGTCCTACCAGTTCGGCACCAATTGGTCGGTGTACTCCCAGAAGGTCGGTCCCATCATCGGACCCTTGATGGCTTATGAAGTGCTGACGGCCTTTTTCCTCGAAGCCGGTTTCTTGGGTGTCATGCTCTTCGGGATGAGCAAGGTCGGCAAGAGCCTGCATTTCTTCGCCACCTGCATGGTGGCACTGGGCACGCTGATCTCGGCTACCTGGATCATCAGCGCCAATAGCTGGATGCAAACTCCAGTCGGCTTCGCCGTGAACTCGAGCGGTCAATTCATCCCCTCGGGCGCTTGGTCGACCATCATCTTCAATCCCAGCTTCCCCTATCGCCTGGTGCACACCGTGATCGGTGCGTACCTGACCACCGCGCTCGCGGTGGGCGCCGTGGGCGCCTGGCACTTGCTCAAGGATCGCAACGATCCCTATGCGCGCACCATGTTCTCCATGGCGATGTGGATGGCTGCGTTGGTGGCGCCGCTGCAAATCCTGGCCGGCGACACCCAGGGACTCAACACACTCGAGCACCAGCCGGCGAAGGTACTCGCCATGGAAGGCGACTACGAGAGAAATCCGCATGGCGCGCCGCTGATCCTTTTCGGGATGCCGAACAACGCCGATGCGACGGTGCACGACGAGGTCGAGATTCCTCACTTGGGCTCGCTGATCCTGCTGCATGACCCCAATGCCGCGCTGCCGGGCCTCGAGGATTTCCCGCGCAATGAATGGCCTCCCGTCCCCGTCGTCTTCTGGTCCTTTCGCATCATGGTGGCCTTGGGGCTGTCCATGGTGGCGCTCGGCGTGTGGAGCCTCGTCGCGCGCGTGCGCGGACGCCTTTTCGAATGGCGCTGGCTGCATCGAGCCGCGATCCTCATGGGGCCTGCGGGTTTCGTTGCGGTGATCGCGGGCTGGGTGACCACCGAAGTCGGACGTCAACCGTACACCGTGTACGGCCAGTTATTGACGGCCGAATCGCACTCGCCGCTCGCCGCGCCGGCCGTGGCGAGTTCGCTGGTCGCCTTCGTCGTGGTTTATTTCGCCGTATTCGGGGCCGGAACCACGTACATCCTGCGCATGATGAATCGCGTGCCCGAAGCCCGGGAGTTGGAACCGGCTCACGTACCGCAGCACGCGGCGGGCATCACCCCGGCTCCCGGCATCCATCGATGAGCGCAGGCGTCACTCGATGAGCGGCAGCGATCTGGCGATCGTCTGGGCCGGCATCATCGCGTTCGCCGTGTTCGCCTACGTGGTCATGGACGGCTTTGACCTCGGGATCGGAATCCTCTTCCCGATCTTTGCGGTCG
>Ga0209208_10001858_pt1 | contig 30144 bp, 24 predicted proteins | sample S1TSphfallax_3_FD_187694 | JGI IMG/M metagenome (GOLD analysis project Ga0209208, IMG submission 187694) | Host-associated microbial communities from peat moss isolated from Minnesota, USA - S1T2_Fd - Sphagnum fallax MG (SPAdes) (version 2) | ecosystem: Host-associated > Plants > Peat moss >...
TGATATTATAATGAAATAACTTTCACTATGGTGAAATCAATAAAATGCAATGAAGTCATTTCACTTTTAAGATCCCATAGTGATTTAGGTTAGTAAATTACACCCCACTTTTGTAGTAGTGTCTAAACACTTTAAAACATACATGAAGCTACTTGTATGTGGTTTGAATGCCTCAATTTATATAATGTTGAATTGTACATGCATGTTTAATAGTGTCAATTTATTTTGTTTAATGCAATGTTCTTGTTCACTCATTTATCCTCTTTGGTTGTTTTATGAAATTGTAGTACAATGGGAAATAGTGGGAATGTGAGAATGACATGAGTTAAGAGGCTCCGAACTATTGAGGCTTGACAAGTTACAACAAGTTGTAATCATATAATTTATTTTTTAAATCATTGATTAGTCTAATGATAATCATTTGATTATATACAATTGTTGTGATTAATTTGTGATGGCACTATGGATTGTATGGGTACTTGTAGGCATGCCAAGGATCATGATAGGAAAAAGGTTGAACAAGAAAGGGAACATGTTATATGGTAAGAAATTTTGCCTCCCAAAATTGCCAAGGAAATTTGGCCTCCCAAAACTACCCATATGGTTAATATTTGTTGACATTTTAATGCATAAGTCTATTTTTTGAAAAATGACATAAGGTTGTTAAAAAAATTTAAATGTATTACATATTGCCCAAAAAAACTTTAGTGACAAGGACAAGCAAGAAGCCCTTAGGAGGTTCTTAAATGCAATGTTACAAGCTCATTTCCAAAGTTTGTTCGAAATATTAGAAACAGTGATAAGTTCAATGCCTCATTGAAAACCCAAAATTTGCACAATTGGTAACCAACAAATCAAAAAAAAATTGCCCATTAAAAATGTTTTTTTTCTAATTACAATGATGTGAAATCAAATTGGCCCTTCTAGCATTTCATATTAAACAATTGGTTCTACCAAATATATTTGGGTAAGGTTGTATTTCAAAGGATACATCATGTGGACTTCAAAGGGGGAAATACTTGGGGAGGATTGTCACAAAAATGACATTCAATTGCCACAAATGAATCTAATCATCAATTCATTTTCAATTCTTAGGACACTACCGCCACTGTTTCACCAATTGATAACAAAAGATGTGAAGCAACAATGCATAGGAGTGAAGATTTTCAAAGACCATCCCATTCATTATTTACAAGAGACATAAATTTATAATTACATCATATGTTTTTACATTTGTTTTTGTCGTTTTATTTCTTGTCAATGTGGTCTACATGTTTTCCATCTTTGTGTTGTCCTACTTGTCAAGGATGTTTTTTACTTTGAACATGAAGGTTGACCAATTAATCATTGGTGGTCAAAAATTATATATTTTTAAAAGGTTTAGTAGGCATGCAATATCATTACTTCTGCTTCTACATCAATATTTTCAATTGTTTATGATTAAAAACCCTCGTTATAGTAGTTGTTGACTCTCGGTAAATGTAACAAACAATTATTTGAAACAATTACTAGCAACAATTATAGTTACTTCTCCTTTTTTTTAACACTTTTAGTTCTTTATAGGAGGTGGTCATTGCTGGTCAAACTTGTTGTAATACATGTGTTGTGTCCATGTGATTCATTATTATGGAAGTTTGCATACTTGTGGGCATTGTTTTTTACTTGTCAAGGTGGATGATTACTCACATATCTTGTCCTTTACTTGTCACATTCCATTCAATACTTGTCTATATTCTTGTGTTACTTGATCATTATTGGTCAAACTAGTTGTGACGTTCTATCCATGGTTCCTTGGTTTGTAGGTTTACATGGTATGATGGTGTTTTGTTATTTGATCACTATTGGTCAAATTGGTTGGAATACTCGTGTTGAGGATTGCATACTTGCATTGTCTTTTGTTACTTAACCACTACTAGTCAAATTGGTTGGAAAACTTGTGTTGCATGTTTGCATGTTTGCAATTGTCCTTTGTTACTTGATCACTATTGGTCAAATTAATTTTAAGACTTGTGGCATGTCCATGGTTCCTTGGTTTACATGTTTGCATATTAAATTTTGCCATGGCTACAAAATTAAAACTTACAGTACTTGAGGCCTACTTAATACTTATACTTGTCATGTATTTTGGATAAATTAACTAATATTGGATAGTACAATACTTGCTAGTGTGCCATCATAACCTATGATTCCTTCGTGCATATTTGTTAAGATTTATTTTTATTTTTAATGTGTTTAAGATATTTATCTTGTAAGTTGATTATTTAATTGTGGTTTAATTGGAGTTTGTAGTTAGAATTATGTGTTCGCTTTGTGAAGGCCCATGGCAACAATGTAGGGTTGAAAGCTTTTGAAAAGCTCAAACCATATTATGTTTGAAAATTGAAAGAAAAAACACATGTGTTTTTGAATATCATGTTGGGATGGTTGAACCTCAAGATGGCTTCAACAACATGCAAGGTGAAAGCAAAGGGATTCATGGCAGACATTGTACATGTGATTGTGATGTTTATTGCAATTCCATCCTAAGTATGTGCAAGGTCACTTGCACTACATCCTAAGGTTTGACAAATATATGGACATTAGTTTTATGTGCACATCAAATTCCATGTTCCATACTTGTTTTACTTAAAAGGAGAACGTGAGAATTGTGGAATTGACATCCTCATGATCTATCATAATGAAAAAGATAAAAGGAGTGAGAAAATGATGTTATAGAAATGTTATCAAAAAATAGTACATGGGAAAACAAATGCAAGCTTTGGCAAAATGGACTTGAGGCTATAGTATAAAAAACCCATTTCATAAGTATTTTTTTCCTACACACTACCGTGGTTGCAAAAATTTATTGTGCACAATTTTCACACATGGTTCCAAGATGAGCAATACATGACATGCCTTGAGACTTTCGCAACTAACACTATGATGTATGTCTTAGATTTTGTTAAAATTATACCTTCATTGATTTCATTGAAGTACAAGAGATGCATTGGCACTATTTTCAATTAACAATACTTGTCCACATTTATTATAGGTGCAATCCCAAGTACATTCCAAACCCAATTTCGAGTGCAAAAAAATGAATCACCAAATATCATTAATATATTTTGGATGACACTTAACATGACATGTTTGTCCAACATTATTGTGAATTGCATTGGTTGCAATTGATCAAACATGGCCTACATTTCAATGAACATTTGGTTTGGCTAAATGGCTATGGGGCTTAATTCAAATCCAAGTGCACTTACTTGGTACCATATTGCTAGGTATTTGTTTTTTAAAAAAAATTACAAACTTATTGAATCACATTTTTATGAAGTTTCCATTATTTTAAATTTGTTAATTGTTCATTGTGTTCGTGTCTTTTGGATGACATGTTTGCATGTAATAATTCAAAACCAAGGATTTCCAACATGGATGTTAGATGATGCGGTCATGTATTGGATTTTCAACATGGATGTAAAGATATTCATGATGGGGCAAGGATTATTTTGAAATAAGAAACAAGTAAGAGCAAATGAAAATGGACAATGAACAATTTCAAAATGTTGTTGATATTGTTGCCTTTCATGAACAAAAAATGTATGAGAAGCATGTAGCCTACCCAAATGCCCAAAATGACATGCAACTTACGATTTTCACCTAGTTAAACCTAGAGAAGTGGACCACATAACAAGTTTGGAGTAAAAACAAATTGATGATTTGTGCTCCATGCATTTTGTGGCTTCTATTTCCCTCCAAGATTGCACCTTGCTGAATGTGAGGGACCTTGCCTATTTTGCAATTAATGTGTGGATGATAACTTTGAATTCTACTTAGGAAAAAAAATGTGAAGCCTTGGAGATTGTTAACATTGGAAACCACCAATTTTTCACAAGTACCTTCTTTAAACCCAAAGTTTTCATTATCACATGTTTGATTTGTTACACATGTGGCGTCTAGCCCTACAAATTTCGTAGGCATGTATTGCATTGTCACAATTTGATTGCATTTCATTTATTTTATTTTTCAATTAATGTTACATTTCATCAAAACTATAATGCATGGTATTCCTAATTGTTTTTAATGTGTAGGCACACATTATGATCAATGAAGTGAATGCAATAGACATAGATTTCAAAAATGGAAATGATTGTCCCTTGGAATATGAAATCGGAAGAGTTAAAATGGGAAATAACTTTGTTGTAATTGCTAACGAATTGGAGAATAATGACCCATTCTATCTTGTTATTTGCAACAAGCCCTTGTATGCAAAAAAACATTTGATGGTGATTAGGGTAATACTTAATACGAACATGATATGATTCTTGGAGGCATATGGTATTATAAAGTGGAAGGCATTTAGAGCACAATTTTTTCATATTAGATTTTGATAGATGATGGGGCCAACATATACTAACTTTCATCTTGTGGTAAAATCAAATATTCTAATGCTCCCATGTGTTAGTAGAAAGGTGATTTGAGGTTCTCAATGGCTTCTAAAGTTAGGGATAGTTTGGTAGTTACTATTGAGGATAAACATTCACCTATAAATTAACATAGGTAAATAAATAACAAGGTCTACATTCTTTATTTGGTAGATGGGTTAATTCCATGTAGGGTGGTATTTGTGATTTTATGAAGGGCTTTAAAGTTAAATGGATTGATGTATGGTGATGGGAAAAACACTCAAAAATGACAATAGGAATGAGAGACAAAAAACCAAAAAAAAAAACTTTATGTGTAGTGATGAGTTTGTAGGTAGGCTTGTAATGTTTTGTCGATTTGTACATATGCATTTGGCAAAACAATTTTTAAGGGTGATAGAAATGTGATAGACAAGGTTGTCGTGTTTCCTATTTTGATAAGATAATTGAATGTTCCAAATCTGAGCATGTTATGGACTCCAACACTTTAAAACTTGGTGTTTTGATGAATTTTGTGGTGATCCAACTTGGTGGTGATGGAGTGTTGTGAGTACTAAGGGAGATTACAACACTTTGATTTTTTTTTTCAAATTTTGTGAATAATCTATTAAAAGAGCTTTAGTGATATTATATTATAAATTCCCAAGATTGTTAGAATTCATGAAATAAAGTTATGCGTGGAGCTTCTAAATTCATTGTTGTATTGAGGACAATTGTTTAAGGTTGTTAATTTTAAATGACCTTTTTTTTCTTACAATTGTAAAACTTTTTATGTGTATCAAAAGTAATGATAATTGGAAAGGAAATGCCATATATAGTTTCATGCACATTTGTGTTATATTAAAGTTATGTGTTTTGCTGAAGCATCTATAATAGATACATGTGTTATTAGATCAACTTGCGTTTAAAAGATGTAGGGTTTGTGTGATGGAATGTTTTAATCAAACAAAGTTGGGGAATGGAAGATTGAATTGTAACAACATTGAATGAATTATTGGTATAATATCTACATATGTGTGCATTTGCAAAATTATATTTTTAATCATACCCTTGCAGCTTGACCCATGCAATGATCTAGTCTTTAAGGTTGTAGTGATTTGTCCACTTGATGCACCAAACATTGGGAAATAACTTACTTTCAATAGATATTATTTGATGTACAAATATGGGTTGCTATATATCATGTTTATTACTTAACAATCCTTGCCACCACCATAAAAAAATTATAGGTTGTGGATTAGATACTCAAGGAAACTACTTGGTCAAATGTCATTTAGGGACATATATATTCTAACAACAAACCTTCATCAACATGAAATTTTTAAAAAAACACATTGGTTGTGAGGAACTTATATGCAAAAAAAAAAATGTAAACTTGATATAATTGGGAACTTTCATTTGGGTCAAAACATAATCAAAGGAGCCACAAAAGGCATTAGATGGTAGATTTTGTTATAAAAATTTAAAGATTCATTTATTTATTGCCATTTGAAATTATGGTAATCATGGCACATTATTCTTTTTAGACACACATGAATGTTAAGAAAATCAATTTTATTCAATTTTAAGTTTTGGTTTACGTAAGGACTTTTGAAAATGAAATTTTTTGTCATTAAAAAAGGACATTTTTACAAAGGACTTTCAAAGGACTCATATAATAAAATTAATTTGGTGGTAAAAAATATGAAATGATAATAACCTACTAGACACACTAAAAAAACAATCACAATTTCTAAAATGTGGAGTTCTAAAACTTTGAAAATTCAAAGTATGTACATTTCAAAATTTAGAACTTCAAAACTTCAAAAGTGTTTTACCACAAATAAATGGGGTAAAATGTACATTATGTATTGAAAAAAATAAAATTACATTACATCAAATTCAACTTTAAAATATTAACATTTTTTGGTATGATTTCAAATTATCATCATTTTTCAATATGAAACAAAAACTTTGCAATGAATCTATACACTTTTACAAATTCATATTTATTCAAAAGTTATTAAGGATTTGTTTTTGAGTTATTGTGGAAATTTTAATAATTTCTCATAATAAGTTGCAAAAAAAATCATTCAAAAAATCATTTGCATGAAAAAAATATTTTGGGGAAAAATACATGTAGGACTAATGTAAAGTAACGTTTTAGGCTCCTTTGATTACGTTTTGACCCATTTTCCAAGTTAAAATAACCAAAGTCGGCTCTAAAGCAAAGGGCATTGGTAAGTTGCTTAAAACATCCCCAATCACCAAATTTAGCTTTCCAACTTGATTGTTTAAAAGATAAACACTACAAAAATGTGATTATGATCTCAAATAGTTGCAAACAAGATGAAGGGATGTAATGTTGTCCAACATTCAATTACCCCATCCATATTTGAATTGAATTATTAAATGCTAATTTAATTATTCAAAGCAATGTATTTCAATATAAAAATTTCTATGGCAATGGGTCCATTCACAGTTGGGGTACAAAAAAGGAAAAACATTTCCACAACTTTTTTATAACTACTTTTTACAAATAACATTCACATGAAAGAAACTTAAGTGAGAAAAATTGAATTGTCCAATAGAAGACAATTCATGTGGTGGTGATGAATTTTCACATGTGTGCATAATTGTGCATGAATATTTTGGTTTGTAAGTGAAAACACATAAAATGCAAAAATGGGGTTCTAAACTCAACTAAATATATTTTTCCATGTGATTATTTCCTACATGTGACACCTACATCTAAAATTAAATTTTTTGAACCTAATGGATATAAAGAACTAGCCAAATGATTTAATAAATAATCATTTACCTTGCAACCCTTTCTTTCAAAATTTCAAGACTTTGAAATTTTCATATGATTTATTTATTCATCAAATTGAATTAATGAACATGTAGTTGCATAAAAAGAATGATTATTTTCACGTATAAAAAGTTTGAAGTCAATTGGATCATTTTATGCATTATTTTGCACTATTTAAAAAAAACTATAATATGGACATTTGATGATAAATTAATGAAGGATTCAAAAGGACTTTTATACAACATCCAATATTTGTTGGAATTTTATAATACTTTTTTTTTGCAATATTCTAATTGTAGGAATAAAAAATACACCATAGTTGTAATATACTAGACAATATGAAAATCTTAAATTGTCTTTTGTAGTCCTTTTTCAATTAAATACTCTATTTCGATACCCCAACAATGAATGAACCGCAATAACATTATGTAATTGAATGTTTTTTAAGACTAACATTACATACAAAAAAATTATTATAATTCCTTTGGTGCCAAATGACTCAGGTTTAATTTAAATTAATTCATAATTTTATTATTTATATGTATATATTTTAACATACATTATTACAAAATGTGGGTCCAGTTCATTAGTCCCCATTCATTGGACTAGTTAATTCATTACTTCCCCATTAAATCATGTTCATTACAACTAGTGAATTCACGCAAAATCCAATGAAATCATTTGGTGCCAAGTGTCCCACAATGAATTTTTTAACGATGTTGCACTTTAATTTCAAATTCTTTATTGAATTATTCATTTGTATTTACTTTGATAAATTATACAAATAAACCATATATCTATATACATATATTTGAAATTAAAATATTGTTTGACATATGTACATCACCTTTTTAAAAGTTATTCTATGAACTATATTGACTTTTAAATCATTTTTAATGATTAGAATAGAAATTTTCATTAAAAAATGTGTAGTTGTATAAAAAATGAAATTATAAATATAAATTACTTTATAACATGTCATTTTAGTTCATTCGGCACCAACTGAGCTAAATTGAATGTTGATTTATATTTTGAATGATTTTATAGTCGAAAAATCTATTAATATGTCCATCTTTAAAATTTAAAAAAAATTCATATAATAATTTTGAATTTAACACTTTTTTTGTTCTCACAATACTTTAAAAATTTCAATCAAACTTGATGTTGGTGGAAGCTTGATTAATATTAATATTGATTTTTAAATACCTATTAAAGTTATGTATATATATATATACATAAATTAATATGAATTAAAAAAAAATTACTTCAGTAATAATAAATTAAGAAAATTCAATTTAGTTCACTTGTGTTGAATGAACTAGTTGGAGGTTTGATTAATACTTTTATTGAGTTTGGAATCCTTTATTCAGATATTTTTATTTAAAAAATATTTAAAAATTGAAAATTAGGCATATATATGTTGATTTAAAAAAGGCTAATAACTATACCTTCAATACAAATTTCACTTTAATTCATCAAGTATTGATTGAGTTAAATTTACTTTTTATTTAAGATTTGATATTAATTAGAAATATATATATCTAAATTTTAAAATATGTTTGAGTTTTCTTTGAAAATTAAAAATTATGCATGATTTTAATACGGCTTTGAAAATCAAAAGAAAATTAACAAAACTAACAGATAACACACATGGCACTAAGTGGACCTAAACGAGTTAAAAAAAAAAAGAATTATTAAACAACATGTTTAATTCAAAATTGCCATGATTATCATGGTTTTAATTGGTAAAACATAAATATTTTTGCAATTTTGACTATTTTTCTTCGTTGGTTAACATACTTTTTGGTTCATTTGATTGTGATTGCACACATAGGCATGGCTATGGAAGGTGGATTTGAGGTGCCAACACCATCCCAATCTAAATCATTTTTTCAATCTCACAAAAAATGTTAAGAATCACCCATCTAATTGCCAAGAGGGTATAGTCATGATTTGCAACATGGTCAAGGTGGGACTAAGCCAATTATCCTAGATAATCAAGATCAATTCATGGTTTATCCTAAAAAAATTTACAAAATATTGATTACGACTATGTTGAAGTAATTATAATGAAACAATGTGAATGCAAAGGAAGGAATTGAAAGTGGAAGGGCTAATAGCAAGCCCACAACAAATGCACATGGTGAGCATAATACTCATGGTACATATAAAACATTAAAGCAACAACTAGACCAAAAAACAATTTATTCTTCCTTCATTGCCCTTCTACTTCAAATGGCATGATTGCTAAAACTCATTACATGTCATGGATACAACAAACCTAGGGCATTACATGGATTAAACATGAAAGGTGCATTTTTTACATTAAACATGTAATTGTAATTGGGATAACAATGGGGTCATTATGCACACATGTATGAATTTTGAACCATTTTGTAAGTAGATTATGCTTGGTAGTCAATGTTGGGGGTGAACCACATTTGATTCCTAGATGTTGGTTTATGTTTGTTTGAATGATGGCGCAAGTCATGTTAAAGGGAAAACAATGTCAATTGTGGATTTGGCAAGTGGGATTAGTAAGAAGACTACATCATTTCTTGTATGCAATATTGCAAAGAGGAAACTTAATATTACAAACAAAATAGGGTAATCAAACATTCAAAGAGAAGGTAACTCTTGTGCTACAACCAAGAGGTTACTAGATAAGCCATAGGAGGATGTCATGACATCCATGAATGTCCCCCACCTCCATGGTCCCTAGGCGTGATTAGGTATGTATTAAGCCACATCTATTGGACTAATTTAGGTACATAATGTATGCTTGTTTAGTTGGTACATCCTTTTGATCACTTTAAATGCCCACCCTTAATATTCAACATGAAATTCTATTAACTATGTTGGTGTGGCATGCACGGTGTTTTATGATTTTGGTCCCTAGACCTTGATCTAAAGACTCATGAAATCTTGAGACTTCCAATTCTCAAAATTGGAGTGCACTTGGGAGTCTTGAAGACTACTCTTTTGTACTCTCACACACTTCCCTTTCACATAAAGAATGTGTTTAGTATCTTGTCACGACAATTTGGACTTTTCCCAACATGTTTCCATTGTCTTGCCCAACCTTGATCATGTTCCCAAGGCTAGGGTAAGATGATCCAAATGATCTTGGAAATTGAAAGATATATTTTAACAAATGTTTGAAGAAGGTAGATAAACCCCATATCAATAAACATCTAATACTTATAGGTGGGATCCATATAACTATCCACCATAATACCCAATGGTTATAAAATCACAACAAATAGTAAGGCATACATGATCATGTGAAACAACTTCCTTATCCTACAGAGGTCAAAGACACTAATCATGATGTTCATCTTTTGAGTGTTCAAGAAAACCATTGAAAAGCAAATGGTGAAACTATGAATGATGACGTCATCAACTTGTTTGGCTTCACCTTTCAAAACAAACATATTCAAGCGGAGAGATAAATACTTACAAGAAATCATCCAAATTGTAAGTTTGATTATCTCAAACAAGCTTTTTGTTAGTAATATGGGACAATGAAATTAACAAATTAGCCATCCATGCAACTCAAGTTCATTCAACAAAAATCATTTAAATAAAAAAACCTTGCATGTTCAAAGCAATCAAAACATTGTCATGGATGAGATTTTTTGGCAAAGAGGCTCCATCACTTGGAAAGTTCCATCATTCAAAATCTTTGCAAAAAAATTACATTGATGATGTTTCAAGGACTCTTTCCATGATTGTTCAAAGCAATCAAATTTTGAACAATAGAACTTTCCAAGTGATATGGAATCCGTTCCAAAAGAAAATTGACAATCCAAACCCTTCGAGTTTTTCTAAGATATAAGGGTACAAATTTAAATATTGTTCACATCCATTTGACTCATTTTGCTGTGTTTTACTTACACCCACAATCATGTAAAAAATGAAGCACTCCGCGGAAAATGAAAATAAAATCATAAAAAATTGAAACATGTGATATACATGAATGAAACTTTAGTACAAGAAGAAGGCCAGAGGGAAGAATGTTTAAATTTGTAAAGTGCAAAAAGAAAGAAAGAAAGAATGAAATCCATATGCTCATTTAGAAAATTCTAGAGACCAGAAAACAATAATTCATCAAATTGGGGATTATTTTGTGAACGACAATATTGAAGTGCATGTAATTAATGCATAAATAATACATTGCAGAATTTAATATAGTTATCCAGTGAAACCTTCTAATCCTAAAATCCTAGAAGTCTAGCAAAGGTGTAGTATTCTTGCTTTAAAATGCAGCGCATTTTGCATCCTTTGATTAGTAATTTTAAGGAGGCATGAAGGTAGTGAAAACTGCAATTAAAAACCACCCTAGTAACCGTTAAGTTCCATCTATGAAGGAAAGAATTGATTACATCTGAAAATTCCAGCTTGCACTTGATTTGTCAAACACTCCATGTAAGGTGTTGCCGTTCACCACCAAAACAGGAATTTTAACAGGAGAAGCCACAACTTATAGTACATACAAATATGAGCAACACTCATAAGCACTAACTGAAAAGATTCCAAAACAATTAAATACATGAAACATGGAGAAGTTACAGGATCTTTAGACATCCAGGTCTATAGACCATAAAAGACAAGTGAGATTGTAACTAAGATCTTTGTAACAGAAATTAATTTGCATGAATGTGGGCAGCAAAAATTCAAACTGTAGCTGTTACATCAACACAGACACCAATGGATTTTCAACTGGAAGTTTGGGAGCAATCCAGGGCAAATCTATTCTCAGCTTGCTTACATTCGCTATGTAGGAACCCTGTCTGCCTTTCACAGTTCCTCAAGGCTCACCTATCAGATAATGACTATATAAACCAATCCCCCCAACCAAGTGGCCAAATCACAAAAAGCATTTTACATCAATTTTTAGGAAAAATGGAAGGTTTCAAACCTCTGCATGGTCACCGCCCTGGACGAGTCTAACCCCCCATGATGTACAAATAAAAAGGGCATGACAGTATTGTGGACTTCAGGAGTAAAGAAACAAAGCCTGGGTTGCTGAAATCATCATCTAACTCGACTGATTGTGAATTAAAATTCTCCACACCATTCCCAACTCATTCCCTTGACCTACATCTATTGTGAAATCATAGGTGGATGAACTCATAGGTGGAACCAAAGCTATATGCAGAGGCAGGGGAAACTTACAGAGCGAAGACTTGAGACCAGTCAGTAGTTTCTTTGGAACAGGGAAGTTTTTGGTGATGAAGAGGAACCTTTACCTCGTTGTGGAAACCTCATGCTTGCCCTCCGAGCAATGTCCCATGGCTTTGCTGGTGTGCCCACACCCTCTTGCAAGGCAAAGAAAGACTCAAATCCAGGTGAGTCGAAGGAGAACCCAGTGTGCTTGGACCTTTCACCTGGCAGCTGTGACATAGCATTCATCCTTCGCTCTTCTGGTGTTGGACTGTGGAATATTGCCATCATCTCTGTCTGCTGTTCATTATCATCTTTATCCTCTACATGATGGTACTTGTCTTCTTCTTGAATAATTTGATAGTCGTATGGGAAAAACCATCCCTGAACACTGCAATTTGGTGGCCCATTGCTGCGCATCAGCCATTAATCTAATTCCTAAAACCTTGGTTTCCTTGAATTAAGGGTTCTCATTCAATTCCCAACAGCTACACAAAGTGACACTGCAAGTGGTCTTCAAAGTCTTATTTGAGTCAAGGAGACTTACGCCATGAAAAGTAGGTCGCCTGACAAGGCCACAAGTGGAACCAAAATAATAGTGAACCAGAAATACCAAGTGCTCATCAAGGTGTAAATCACCAAGTAGATGTTGTCCTGCAGACCAAGCACGCAACTTAAAACAGGTATACCAAACTGAAACTTCATAGCATACATATATCTGGCATATGTCAGCATGTCCAAAGTCTGCTCCGCACCCAGTCTTCTCCATTTTGGGTGAAAATGCGAGTCTCAGATAGGAACAATACCTGTATAAATGAAATTTGCACCCCAGAGTAGATAAATATAAAGACAAACCATGCAGCAATGCTGCCACCCACACTGATATGGTGCCACTTTGTAAGTGATGAAGATGCCATCATGAGGCGAAGGTTCACTGTGATTAGAATACAGGTATAGGCCATAGTAGAGACATCCCATACTCCAAGCATCCTACCAGGATTGTTCTGAGGAAACTGGGCACAAGTGATAGGAAGGAAGAAAAAGATCAAAGACTGGAATGTTGCAGCTATGAGCCATACTACAATCACCCGCCACTTGAAGTACAGGTTATCAATACCCGCTTTGTACAGCTGGGGGCATGCTTTAGATCTTGAGGCACTGACATCCTGTGTATCCATGCAAGCGTATGAGCAGGTGTGGACCATTAGTGATTTGATAAGATTGAACTCAGCAAGAGTCTCAATCAAGAATGTCAATAGAACATGAGCAGACTGTGCAGCCTTCAATGAAACCTAGATGTGCAACTGCAGATTCACAACAGAAATTGAGATTTAAATGATGTCTACAATTCTAAGATTTAGGTGTAGAGGTGTTGGCATCACAAACCTTGTCAAAAATACCAACCACAATAACTGGCAAAGCAGTGAAAAGAACATTGTACAATGACTGGAACCAATCATCATAAAAACGTTGGCCTGAAAATCCAGTGTATAGAGTGAACCAAAATTGCGTGAGCGTGAATGCCAGATTCTTGTAGAAAAAATAAGCCACCACCTGTCAACCATTTCCCTTAGTTGAATATAGAAAAATCAGAGGAAAGTGAGCCAGCAAAAGGAAGACTGGATGTGGCCATGCCCACCTTAGTAATTCGGATGTATGACCATCTCCCATGGACCAAAAGCAAGTCTGTCAGAAATCGAAACTGTGCAATGGCAAAGTCACTAGCCATAACAGCTTGCATCCCCTCCTGTCCACTAATTCCAACTCCAATGTGGGCAGCTTGGATCATGCTGACATCATTGGCCCCATCACCAATGCTCAGAGTTATCTTCTTGGCATCATCTTTTATCAAGGTGGTGACCTGCAGACAACCAATTCTACTGAAGCATCTGAATTGGAAGAAGATTACCATTAGATTCAACTCTTGTGTTGTTAGGGAAATGAAGCAGGTTCGCCACAAGAAGAGAGCTTCACTTCATAGACAGCCACTTAAAAAGCTACATCTACATCTATTCACAGATCCACATATTGGGATGCTTCAGCTAAACCATATCATGATGCTTACTTGAGCTTTTTGCAATGGTGACACACGGCAACACACCACTGCCTTGCACATCATAGACAACTTAAGGAATGTCTTTCGAAGCTTTTTCGGATCCAGTGCATACATGAGGCACCTTCCATCAATTATCAGTGCCAAATCCATGTCAGATGCCCCTTGTTCAGCCTTGTTGACAAAGTCCTGCAGGTGCTTTGCGACCCAGTCTTCTAGCACTCTAGAAGTCTCCAGAGGATCACCCTGCACTCCAAAAACCACCATTGATTTGATATATCAACTTTTTCATGATAATTTCATAGATGCTGTCAGTTACCAAAAACACCTCACCCTGAAACCTGTATAGCAACATGTATCAGAATGTGACTGTCCTATCATATCTTTATCTGAAGTGAAATGAGACACTAACTCTGTCTTCTACATCTCGGATTGTCTTGACATCTGAGTTGAGGATGAACTGCTTCATGTCATTACTGAGCAAGCTGCAAGCTGCAAGACAACCCCCCAATATTTCAAGATATGTCCTGCTTCCTTTCTCTTTGTCCCACATTGTACCATCTAATGCCTGTCAATACTTCTAAGTCTGCACCCCAATCCAAGCATGTAGTCATTTGCAGTGTTCTCTCAGATTAAGAAACAGCCATTATGTAAAGATTCTTATCTGTACTGCACATTTGCCCTCAACCAAGCAATAAAGAAATTCGTGCAAAAGCCGGTATCGCACCATATCCAATATTGATAGCAGTCTCCATTTTGTCTCCTGTTAACACCCAAATTTTGATTCCAGCTCTGCTGAGGGTTTCAATGCAGGTAGGAACTCCTTCTTGAATTTTATCCTCAATTGCAGTGCAACCAAGCAAAATCAACTCTTTCTCAATAAGTTCTCCAACCTGAAATAGCCATACTAGCATATCAGCATTCAGGGCAAGTAATGCTCACACATTGCCTGCAAACAAATCATAATCACTTGCAAGTGTAAGAAAAAGATTCAAAGAAGAAAGGTGAGTGTGAAATATGATGAGGACTTCCTGTGAAAAACTGATCACCTCATCAAGTTTCTTCTCCCTGTCTCGTAAGGCTGACTTGGCCTGGATAAATTTCTCATTCCAAGCTTCATACAGTTGAGCATCTAACTCACGATATGCCAAACACAATGTCCGAAGTCCATCAACCCCAAACTTCTCAAGATGATCACGTGTAACCTCTTTGTAAAGATTTAACTCAGCATCAGCCATCCTCTCATAGATCACTGTATCAGCACCCTGTAGGAGAACCAAAGGTACTATGAGAATCAGAGACTTAGCAACATTTATACTCTACACACTGACTAACTAAATGATTTTACACCTGCAGAGCTGGTGTGACTGAGATCCTATTCCCAACACCGTAGGTGCTGCTTCATCACAGAGGTGGGTTCTATGCCTATTTGAAGCATCATTCTCTTTAGAGGTCACCTGTCCCAAGACTATTTTTGGCCTAGGATGCTTGGCTTCATAGTTCAAATGGAAATTGGGTGTATTCACCCTAAATATGCTGCAACTGCTAATGGATTGCCACCAATGTTAAAGTTTACATCAAATTCAAAGGTAGGTGAGCTTACTTTACAATATAGAACCAGCCGGCCATCAGGATAACGGCAGATAACAGACTGGCGCTTTCTTGTGCTGCTCCAGGGAGACCACAGAACAGAATCAGAAATTCAACAGAAGGAAGACTCCACATCAATACTCTGGATACATATCTCTGAAGCATGTTCCCAAAATTCTCTTGAACAGCCAACAAATTTATGTCAGGCTACTTCACCATTTTAGTCATGACATGGCTAGCACTAAGGCATACATTGGACTCTTGTATACATTGGAGCCTTGGGAACAGAAGCCTTAAGCTGAGACATATGCAACAATACAAGTCTACACCTTGAATTAATTCTGCCTAGGCCACTCTTACCAACAAATTTATGGAAGAATCACCTGTTAAACTCCAGTACATTCAAGATCTCATACTCCACATCCACTACTTGACCCAACTTCTCCACATGTGCCTCCCGCACTCTAACTGCTGTTGGTGACCGCCTGCCAAACCAACTCAAAATAAAACCATATGAACGATCACTATACTACAGCAATCTATGTACAAAGTGTGAAAGGTGACAGTACATAGAACCATGCACATGCCAAACTTCATTTGTCACTAGACAGAAAAAATTGGTAACATGTGCACAATTGATAACATCCATCATATCTCAAATCACATGGTGGATGGCACATAGTGGCCCTACGCATAGAAGAAGAAACCAAAATTCTTGGCTGCAGTAACCAGAGCAGCCTCATCAGGAGATGCTGCCTGATACACAATTTTATCTGGGGTCTCCTCACCCTCCGTCAGGACAGTGTGACAAACTGCCAAACATCTGAAGAATTCCTGCCAGCAGTCAAACAAAGAACCAAAAGTTGGCAACAAAAAGAAATTCTGCACAAAAGCCGTACACTCAAAACAGTATGATGCAAGGATAGATGTAAATATAGGTGTTGGCCGCATGTAAATCCTAGGCCAGAACACATTTGTACAAGACTCTTGAGAACATCCAACAAATTATCCAAATGCTTTCATTGCACATCTTAGCATAAAGTTTTCATATGGTCCGCAGAGTTCCTCAAACACCTTAGAACAATGTGATTGAGTTGCATTTAAATATCAGAAATACATCACTACCTTGCAAACTTCTGGATTTGGTTCATGTCGCCAACGCCCACTCATAAGTCTTTTGTCAACAAAGTTGAATCCCTTTTCCTTGATTGCATCTTCTGCTTGTGGAGTCTGCAAACAGGAAAAATATTCATGGACCTTCAGACTGAAACTTCCTTGCAGACAACTCAGCGAAAGCAGACTTCAACCCATAATTAGCTGAAAAAACACATTGCGGCAATTCAGATGCATGTCTCTACTGCAGACCTTTTTCTCCTAAGTATCTTTGCTTATCAAAGAAGATCTTTGGAAATTGCAAAGAAAAAAACACAATAACACTTAAGGTTTCCTCAGTGCCAGTTACAGAAAACCAAAACAAACATGACAAGAGTGAATACAGCCATAATCTGCGCTGATAGTCTCTGCCTATCAAAGCAGATGATTCCAATCTAACACAAACCAATTTCTGAGAGAAGGAACAAGTGTTCACCAAGTAAGCAAGAGGTGTCACAGATTCTTCTTTCAGGAATTGAAGGAAAGAGACAGGCAAAGAGAATATTTTTAAGAGTGTCTGAAATCCACTTCAGGATTTCAATTCCATTTGCAGTATAGGCACTTCCTATCATTATCGTAGCTTACAGCCAACACAGCCAATGTCTCTCTCCAGAACCTCCCCTGAAGTGACTTCAGAAGTTTGACATACACTTACCTCCTCAAGACGGAGACCAGTGCGATGAGCAGCTGCCCTTTGGATTTCTGTTATACCCGTACCGTACATTACCCCAGCTATGGAGCACTTAAAAAATTCCATTAAATTTCGTGTCAAAGTGCCTGTTTTGTCTGAGAAGATGTACTCTATCTGCCAAAAGGCACCCATGGACACCCAATCATCCATTCTCAGGACACAATCATTAGCTCAAGTCTAGGAACACTGCAGTCTGTTGCATGTTGCAAAGAAAGAAATTTTCAGCATGCCATCCATCACTTAGAAAAGTACTTTAGAGAAGCAATCAGCAGTGTAGTCCAAACCTGGCCAAGCTCCTCGTTCAAATTTGATGTGCGGGCAAGTGCAGGGGTGCCACTGTCTTTATGAAACATGTGCAAGTCATTATTTATGAACTGGTTGGACTGAATGAACTTGATCATCTGCAAAATTGGACAAAGCAAGCCTAACTAATATCAGATACACAGTCCCCAGGTACAAGAAACAAACAACTGTTAAGCCTCTCTTTTTTTCTGCCCAAAGATTGTACAGATATCAATTAACATACTCAATGCCCATCCTGGGTCTTCAATACTGTTGAACCCAGTGCCTTCATACATGTCCATCCACACAGTTTATACTCCCAATAGAATGCTTATAAAACTTGGCCTGCAATTGCATTGTGACCATAGATCCAAAAAGATGATTTGATTTTTTTCAGAATGGCACAGTGGAGAAGGCAGTAGGATAGTGGTCAACACCCACATGGGGAGATCATCTGAAGGCCAGGTCATGCAACCTCATATGAATGGTTTGTGCAAACATTCCAGCCATAACCATAACCATTCTTCACATCAGCAAGAACACAGTGTTTTCTTTCCCTCATGAAATCTTCCCTCAAGTGATTTAGCCACACAAAATGGTCCATGCACCTGCAGTGGTGACTGAAACCTGAGTTCTCAAACTTTGGTTCACTATTTTGAGTGTCTACTTGCAATTCTTCAGCTTGATAGACACTGCAAGGTCATCCAGAACCTCTTATCATCACTATCATGGTCATTCAAGCTGACATTTTGCACATCCCTCCCAAAAGAGCCATTTCTGGGGTTAACAAGTTCTTTGAGATCCATTCTGTGGTGATGATGCATCCCCCACAGATCATCATATCCCACATCTCTTGGAGTCTTCAGCTAAATCTTCATTTCACTGCTGTTCACAAAGCATCCTCATATGCATTAAGAATTGTCCATGATTACTGTTTGAGTATACCAGAAATGAGAAGACCTGGTACTATGGTGAGTGAGATTTCTGACTGAGCAACAAGAGACAATCACGGCAACCTGTGGCAGGAATGGAAGAGAGAACCAACCAAAAGTAAGAGAACAGGACAAAATTATGGTGTAAACAAATGCAAAAGTCTCTTGCATGTTCAGTGATCACTGACACATGGCAGTGACTGGCTACCATGAAATTGTCACTGACTTTCTGCATTCCTGCAAGTGTATACAGGCAAAGGTGAAAACATTGACCAACATAGAGTCACAATAACCAGAATCAACCATGATGCCAGCTAGGTCACTAACATCACACAATGGGAACTCAAAAAAGAGAATCAAAAAGAGAAAGGAGCACAAAGTAGGAGGAATATGAGAAAAAGAAAGGAAGAGGTAGAGAAAAATGAATAAAAACTGAAACCAATAGGATTAAACAACTTCTGCAAAAAATTGGGCTTTAGAAAGAAAACCTACTTAGAATCAAGAAGCCCTTGAGAGGAAAATTTTGAAGATTGAAGATTCCAGAGCCTCAAAATTCAACCTCAAATCTTTCTTTGCTGAGTAATCCTAAGCATCATTATAATGGAAGTTTCAAAGAGTAGCCAAACTGTTAATCAGAGGGACCAAACTCAACATTTGAGGTTCAAAGTACTGTTTGGGATTACAGAGCCTCAAGGATCTGTAGAATTATCTGACCAAATTACCAAGTTAGGAAAGTCTGAAAGATTAGAACCAACAAGAGGCATGCAAATTCCATCAGTACCAACATAGATTGTTTGAGAATGCACATCAAAAGTTGGTCTTAGGAACTTAAGAGTTTCAGCTTAATGATAAAAACCCAAGAATTGTAGGTCTAGTAGAGGAGCCACTAGAACTACAATTCAGCTACAAGATGATCTAAAGTATCTATTACTAACTGAATGTCTTTCTGTGTCCCTCAAGATACAGGACGTGAGAGAATAGGGATATAACAACCAACAAAATGTCTTTAAACCAATTTACTAGTGATAATTAAGGAAGAAACAGGAATTTGATTAGATCCTTGCAAAAAGTTTAGGTTGCAGATGCAAAAACTGCTGAATTCATTACACAATTAAATACCTGTTGGAATACGCACTGACTGCTTGAAGACTTACTACCATAGATGAGGACTAGGCTATCTATCAGAAAAATTAACTAGTTAAATCTGAAGGTTCAACTCCTTGGTCCATTGACATTGCATCCTCCTCACTCTGTAACCAAATATATCCAAAATTAAGCTCCATTCTTCAAGGTTAAGGTCTATGTTTTGAATAGTAACTAGACTTGCACATTCTACCAAAAAGTTATCTAAACAAATCTAATGTCACAGCCTGCAACAAAAGGAGATTCAAGACCATGCTAACATCCACAAGTCCCCATCTAACTAATTCAAGAGGGATTATTACTGCTTTTGGTAGATAAGAAGTTCACACCCAGGTATCCTCCCAACATAAGGTATTTCTCCCAAATATCCACACCTTTCTAGTATCTCCATAGCATGTGGGGAGGGAGGCCTTGAAGCAATTGAAGAAAGACTGAGAGAATTCATTCAAGCGCATGAACTAATCACTTTCAAGATCCTCCCCATCAATTTATCTGGATATCTCATAAACCAGATTTCTCCCCTTATGCACAACACTATAGCCACATCCCAACATGAATCTAAGTGGAGTTGATTTTTAAAACTAAGTTCCAATTGTTTCCATGAGGAATGGTGTACCCAGAGAAATCATAGGTCCCCAACCCACAAACCAAAAAACTATGTATCTTCAAAAGCATCAAGAACTTCTCCAAACTTCAGATTAACCTGAATAGAACTGAGAGTTGACTGGATAATAAGATTATAGATAATAAGAAAGTCACCTAAAAGACAGAAAAATGACTGGGGAATGCTTTGAACAACAGCAACAGTCACCTGTCTCTTCTGTGACCTTCAACATATGGTGAGTAGGCAAGCATAGCATTCCCACTCGTTCAGCTCCAGGCTGTGGGTTGAGGTCAGTCTCATATTTTAACCAATGGACTCAGTTTCTGTCACAAGACTGAAGTGATGGAAAGACTCAACCATAAAGCCAGCTTGTTTCATGAAACATAAAAGAGAAGGAAATGATCAAAGAAACCAAGAAGAAACAGGAACACAAAAGCAAGAAAAGCAAGAAAGAAGAAAAAAAGTCAAGAGGGAGAGAAAAGAAAAACATGATGGAAAACTTTAAGAGTATGATCTTTTAAGAAACAAAAGAGGGCTTTGAAAAGCTTCTGACACAGGACCAATCTCCCCATAAGCCAAAAGCTAGTAATCTTCTTACTAAGAGCCTTTACTACAAGCTGAAATACAACCTCACTAGTGGGGAATGATCTATATGGCTGTGGCTGTCTTTTATAAAGCTTAAGGATGGAGATGATCTCCAGACATACTTGCTCATTATACCCTTTTTATTTTGAGAGGCCCAGGAAATGTCTCAATTTGGATTTCACTTCAACTTCTTTCAATCCTGAAATGCAGTCTCAACACACGGTCATCTACATCACATCAATGTAAGATGATGTGGTGGTGGGTCCACCTTTCAAGCACTGTGATAAATATGAAATAAATTTGGAAACTTTTCAGGATTATCACAATACTGCCAAATTTTCAGATTTGGTCTGACATGTAAAACAACAGTTGCATTTGGTTTTTACAGTGAACTACAATCTGTGCAAGCAGGAAGCAGCCCATATGGCTTCAATTTTTAAGAAATTGGGAACATTTCCCCACTAAACCAGGAAGTAGGCCAAAATTCATCTTTAGGTTCCAGATGAAAATCCAGAATAACACTTCAGAGGTAACTGTTGTGTCAGTTCCAGCAATAGCAAAACTAAGATGGCAGGAATGACCACAGTCATAACTCATAACCTCATGAGTATCACCCACAAAGAATAAGACCATCAAATTTACCATGAATTGCAATGACTAGCTGCCATGACTCTCCACCAACTTCACCAGCTCCTATTTGTAGGTGTAGATAAGCACACTAATCTGCCCAAAGTATTGGGCATAGGACTCTACAAAAATGTGCCTCTGGAGTTTCTGTCGAATTTTGAGAAGCAATGGGAAGATTCAGTCATAATGCTACATGCACTCAGAGAAACTTGAAATAAAAAGTGTGAACGGAGCATTCTGAAAGTGGCAACCTTGTTTAAAGCGAAAGAATAGGATACTCCAAACTCAGTCCATCCACTTGGTCAGCCCTTTAAGTAATGGTGTAGTTGGTTCTTAACAAAGTTACCTTCAACCATACTTGTGTCTAAAAGTCTCAAGGGTTTCCCATATGTCATAAGATTTGAGCAGGTGATTAAAGTACAGATTGTATGTTCTGGAACTCTCTTCAGAACCCACACATCATCTGTAGTTCTGGCATTAAGAGCTATATTGCACTAATTGACCTTAGGGGAGAGAACTGGTTCATGTGTGCAAAACAGAATGTTAGGAGGCATGTGGCTTGAATAGAAAGGTGAGGGAGGGGGTGGAGGTTCACCCTAAACCAAAATGTACAGCATGGATACAAGAGCATATAGTTTGCCCTTTTTAACATAGGAATTGCCCAGTTGAGAACAGCTTGTTAGCATTCCAAGATCTGCAGAAAAGGGCCTAAGTTCAAAAGACCAAACTTGAGGACTAGTACTTCAAGTTGGTCTACTCAAATGAAGACATGCAGTCTGAAGGTCAGAAAACTAATTGAAGAAACATGTATCTACTCTTGATTGAGTCTGTGGGATGGGAGAGATATCTTTCATAAGAATAGAGAAATCTCCGTTCTCACAATGAAGAAGAAACAGCAAGGCTGACACTTCCTCAGGAAGGTACAGAAAGAACCAAACAAGGGGAGACAAAAAACAAAACAAAAAACAAAAACAAACACACACTGGTAGGAGGGGAGAGACTGTACCTCAATAGAAACATACAATGAGATTGGGATGATGTTGGCATACAGAGTTACAAGCGTGAAAAACGCAAGGATTGCAACCTGTACAGCACCCAGATATGCTAGAAATTGTGGATGTGTCTTAACAAACACGAACAAGTAAAAATTCACTACACAAATATCTATACTTCAGAATGCAGAATCTATGTATGATCAGTTCTGGACATATATCATCAAGGCATGTAGGACAGGAAGTGTACTATGAGTGAAGGATCTTACAAGAAACCTGTTCCTTGGATCATACTGCTCCTCAATACTTGGAAGTGTGAGACCCAGATACCAATACTGAACGCTTATAAATGCCCCACTGCAGACAGAACCAAAACATAGTTAACGACAAATCTTCTCTTATCAAAGCCTACTCCCATGTTCTAGGTTCTTGGTGAAAAATCTGAAATAGACTATAGTCTTAAACTTTCCATCTTGCAAGGAGTGAGAAGATGCTGAAAGACCTGCCAATAGCCCCCACCAAACATATTGAGAATAATATGCAGAACAGAAGCAAAATGAGCTTGTCAAGCTTCCTCTCCAATGTGCTTCGCTTTGAAGGCACGTCCATGGCATTCATCATCACCTGCACATGTATAGCCTATTGAGCTTAGACTGCCCTTAAAAAGACTCCACTTCCCTTAGTGTATTCTGTGAGGATACAATTCTAAAGTGAAGAACATAAGCTTTCCTCAAGCTAGCCCTGGAATTCCTCAGAGAGCACCACTGTTCTTCAATATGCTGAAACCTCAAATTCTGAAAATTACAAGCCTTTTCCAACAAGCCCTCAAAATTCCCCTGAGAGTGACCTATTCAACGAATCCAGCATTCAAAAGTGCCTATTTGGCATGGACTCCATAATATCCAGGAAAATGAGCCATGACCTGATGGAACAAGAGGCAGAGTAGACATGAGCATGCAACAAGAGATGGCAGAGTAGACAGGAGAACTAGAAAAAGTGAAGTTCTCTGAGCTTTGAGACACATGACTTTCCCTTAAAAAAGGTGACAACCTTTGTTTCATGGCCAGTAAAAACCACAGCCCCAACAATTGAGTCTGTGTTCCTCAAGCTGCAACCCTGACAAGCCCCAGGTAACTGGTCAGTTCACATGCATACATAAAAGCCAACACCTTCATTACTTGACATGGAGCAGACAGAAAATTCACCAGCCAAATTTGTAGTTTGAAAGAGATATTGATTGACATACCCGAAGGAGAATCTGATTTGGAGTGATTGGAATTGTTTGCTTCTCAAAGACCAAGTTTCCAACAAAAGTATAGAGTGAATTGTTTGGATGCTCGCACTCAATCGTACCTGTGTCACCAAATCTTGGCTATTCAAGGATTGACAAGTAACAGAAGATGGCAAAGAATCCCCAGCATTCTTCTGAAGTTACAGCACGTATAGATTAATCAAAAACTTACATTGCAATAATATGGTGAATAAGAAAAACTAGGTTCTGGAGAATTTTTGAAGAATCCAAATGTTTGAGCCTCTAGCTCCTGATATAACAACACCACAAAGTTTCCAAAGAGCTGTCTACAAAGCCACAAGACAGAAATCAATGAAATTGCTACCTTTAAACTTGGCAACATTCTCTTCATCAAAGTAATCCCAAGTCCGCTCCAAAGCCTTTCGAATTTTGAGGTTGGTTTCTCCATCCAGGTTTGAGGTCTGTTAGCACAAACAGAAGTTTGTATCAAACTCACCATAACCAAACCTGCAAGAGAAGCTTGCTGATTTGCATGTCAGAATATATGATGCTAATAACTGAGTCCTAAGATATGGCATACTAGAAAGAGACAAACCCACTGGACAACTGAGCATTTGACCCTAAAAAGTTGTTAATCAGAAGAAACTGAAATAGAGACAGCTTATTCCAGCAAGAATTAAAGAAAATAAATTTTCTCAGCCTTATGTAAGTTGGAATAGACCACCAAAAGCTCATACCTCAATGTAGCTAATGCCATCAGCATTGGTGCTTGCCAAGAACAAAATGTCCGCTGGAAAGTACTGATCTTGATTTACCTAAGCAGGGAGCACAAATTCATTTACACAAACTACACTTCAATTTGCAGCTCCTGGAGCCATAAGCAATAAATGAACATAAACAAGAAAGGATTTTGCTCAAGCAATTATGCCACAATCCTCTGTACCTGTATCTGAACCTGCAGATTACAAGAGCATACCGGTACACAACGCTAAAGTTCCACAATTGTGACAAGAACTAGATGCTCTATGTGGCATACCTTAACAATGTCACCAACTGCCAGCTGGCTCCATGGAGTTTTAATCCAACTGCGGTCTTGGAATACATCTATCAAACTGGCATTAATCACCCTGTCATTGAGAAACCGCTTCTGCACAGACAAGTAAAGTGCACTACACACTGTAACTGGACAACTTGGGATCCATTTTCAAGCAGCTCTAAAACTGGGTTGGTTACCAAAAATTGACAATCCAACTTTGATCCAACTTGCAGCACCATCCTGTCTTGAAATTTTATGAACTCACCCGATCCTCAAAAGCCTCCTTTATGAGTGAAACTGCCAGGACAAGAACCAATGGTCCCACATTTGTGACTGGCTGCACAGGACTGCAGGCAATAAACTAAGTGATTAATCCAATCTGCTATTCTGCTATTCTGACAACAATGGCACTATTACTGTGACATCTGAACAAAACAAGCACCAATTACAACCAAAGTCTGGGCCTGAGAGAAAAAGACTTGAACCTGACGGGAGTTGTTGACAAAATGGCAATCATGAGAAAGTAGAGATTTGCAACTCGTCGAAACTGCATTGAACCATGCCAATCATACAGCAATACCCTCATCATAAAAGACCTGACAATGACAGAGTCATTCCTTGATGCTAATACTAAGAGACAGTTTATGACCTAACAATGGCAGAGTCATTCCTTGATGCTAATACTAAGAGATGGTTTATGACCTGACAATGCAGAGTCATTCCTGGATGCTAATACTAAGAGATATTGCCAGCTTATGCTTCCCTATCCGAACAACTGAAAGAGGAAGAGCATGCCAATATGCAGATTTCCCTGAAGAAATTTTACAGTAAGCACCTGCTCAAACAAGCCTTTTGGGAAGAATGTCAATATATTGTATTTGGTAGTTGAAATAGAGTTGCCCTGCAAAACCCACACCACAGAATACAACTTTTGATATGTGGAATATCCAAGAGTGAGTGTGGATCTGTGAAGATTTCAAAATCTCACAGGATATGACTTGACTCAAAACACATTCCAACTGACTGCAGAGGATCACCAGAACAGGATAAACGCCGTTAGATAAGCACATATTCCTCCAATATGTCTCCAAGTAACTCTCACTAAATGAAAACTGCTCTCCATTCCAAATGCCCAGGAACACCAGGCCATAGTATGGAGATGGCTACTCCAGCAACTAGACCACGGCCCTTGTGTTGATGTTGCCTTGAGCAATGTAAAACTCACTTGCACTAAATATGTGACAGGGATAACAAGAACAATCCCACTCTGGAATAGAAAATGGTGCCACCTGATTGAGTACTGCCTGACAGTCCTTTCCCTTCCATCTTACACAAAGGGCAAGGGGCAAGAGATGCTCAAGTTTCTTAGCAGGAAAGTGAGAAAGGCTTGCATATTTGAGATGGGAAATGGAGGGAAAACAGCGCATCAGCAGATAGAATCTCAAAATGAATTCAAGTGAATAGGATGTTTTGAAAAAGAAGCTGTGGGATGAGCATTTCTTCAAAGGCATCGCACCTTGAAAGTGTTGCACTAAGGAAAAAAAAACCTATGCACCTTCAGCTGATGCAAAACTATCTCTCAATGCTCCAAGACTTGTGAACCTTCGATATCCTAATCCTTTTACATTTCCGACACCAGAGGGACGAACGAAAGGACGCCCTGAAGTGCATCCGACTAGAGGTGCAGCAAGTAGCACATCTTTTGGAACCGCCAAAAAAAAAAAAACCTAGTAATTTCTGGACAGATAACGTGGCTAGCAAAGAAAGAAAGACAGTTGGATCGTTTCAATCAAGGTTTAAGAAAGAAAGATGAAGGCAATAGAACCTTGAATTTAGAGGCCGCGTTCGCCTGTGGATCATTACAGTGTATAACACGGACATCCTCTTGCGGGTTGTTGCTATTGTTCGTCTGCTCTGAACGGGTTTCCCACCTGCTACGGCTATCGAAGGTCCCCATCCCTGCAGCTCCAAACAACTGCAAATTATTGCACAGTTTCAGAGATCTACTCGGGAGGAAGAGAATGGAACCATACGCTTCTTCTTCTCTCAAGAGGCCACTAGTGCCGCCGACAGGATACAATCATAGTGCTGCACTTTTAAATGGGCATGTCCATCGTTCCTGCGCAACGATGGTGGTGGACTACCTCTTTTCTTCACCCGCGCTCGCTCGCTCGTTCGCAAACCACGCCGCTTCTGCATTCCCTAGCACGACAGATGAATTCTAGTAGGTTGTTGTAGGGCTTCCATTCGTAGAGGGGCAGGTGGGCAGGTCCCACAATTATACCAAAAAAATCATTTTAGGTTCCAAACTGCATTTTCCCGCACCCACCAGAAATTTCACCAGACCTAAATAAGGCCGGCCCCACCCCAGTGGTCGGTTTTTTTTTTTGGGGGGGACGCTAGCTACCTAACCAAAGGGTGCGATACCTACGTTGATACCTGGTTAGAGCGGCCCTACTACCCAAGTGGCAGGTTCTTGCTTTAATTAATACAAGGCGGGCTTTTGAAGTTTAGCTGTTGCTAGCAGGCAGCGGTTTTTTTTTTTTTAAATTTTTTATTTCGCCAAATTTTGAGCTGACAAATTATGATTTCGACCTATTCAAAGGATTTTTCATGGAAAAAGAAAAAAAGGCCCAAATTCGCCAGAATTTCGAAAACAAATAGGTAATCCAAATCGCCAGATTTTAATGATAAGTTCTTGTAGGTAGCCAAGAATATAGAAGGATTATGGTTTTCTTTTTACTTTCATATTTAATATGTAGCCAAATCTGGCTAAATCATCTTATGGATGATTGTCATTTTTAGCTACATCACAAAATGGAAAAAAAAAATTCAAAATTCAAAAAATCCTGCTTTCTTGCAAGGCTTTTTTTCCTTTTTTTTTTCCCCCCCCGAATTTTGTGATATCAAAAAATTAAAAAAATTCCAGAAATTAGAAAAAAATAGTCAATTTTACACTACTAGAAAATAAGAATTTTCCTTTTTGATTTGGGGGAGTCAAAAAAATGGGAAAAAATAAATCAACAACAACAACAATCAGTTAACTCATTTTCATTTTTCAGTTTATAAAAGGTTTTCATCTCAAGCCCATAATATTAGAGTTTGGCCCAACCAACATATTTCTCAACAACTAATCATGTCAATCATATTACACAAAGGAAGAGGGAGGAGCTTGAAAGAACCGGTGGGCACATTAGTAAAAAGGATTTTAAAATACGTGAGTAAAAATATGGGATATAAAATATATTTATTTTTGGATAAAATTTATAAGATAATTAGTTAAAAAGAAGGATATATTTTATTCAAATAATTAATTTAATTATAATATAAAGTATATAATATTTTGAAATAATAAATTATAATTAATATAACGTGATTTTAATATCTATATATTAGAAATTAGATAATAACAAGATGATAAATTTAAAAAGTTGAATAATTATATAATATTCCTAAAAAAATGATCGTTTGACACATGTAAATCTCAAACTTTACACTAAATGTCGGCTCGGGCTTAAAGAACACCAAGGCAATAAGGAATCTCCTTGACAATAATGACTTTGTTTCAAAATCAAGGTGGCTTAAACTCTTTACATAACCATTGATACCCTTTACTTATAAAAATGTGCACAAGATTAACATTGGAGAGTTTCCATTACCCTTTGATTGATCACACCATGTTAACAGAATTGATGCAAAAAAAAATTTCAACTTATGGGTATAAACAGCCAAATACCTCTACAACAATAAGGAAAAAAAAATCCTCCAGGTGCAAATCATAATAGAACATGTGCTTTCCTTGGAACTTCAATCATCACCATCACCCCATGAAAAATGGCTTAAGTTGTGAAATTAAATTAGCTTGAGTGGGATTAAAATGACAACATTAATCATAGTGCAAACCTCATATATTAAGATAACACAAGATCAACCTGTTGACATGAGCATTAGGATCTCCGTTACATAATTTATATATTGCATACCACCCTTTTGTTTATTTGGTCGGTAGGGTCATTTTTATTACCAATCCTTGAAATTAAATCCACCAAACATTAGAGACATTTGTAAATTGAAAGAAACAAAGCATCAATTTACAAATTTCACTATTGTCTATTCAATTGCCTATGCATCCACTTTGTTGAGGAGATATTCAACAACATTTGGAATGTAGGGCATAACCCCCCCTTCCCGCCAAAATCTCATATTTAATCCAGGAAATGCTAAATTCCTTCTCAGAAACCCTAATTTAGTCTTAGGATTGATATTTACCATGGTTAGATGCAAGTCAAAACAATTGCAGGATTTTACCATGGTATCAGTGTAGGTGCTGGTTCATCCAAAGGCCTTATGCTATGTACTGAATAGCATGTCAATAGACCAATTATAAGTGGTCATGGATGTCCGAATTCATCCACATTCATCCATGTGCAATATATGTGAATGGCACATGATAGTGAAATGTCATTCATCCATATGGACAGATGTTCATTCATTCATTTTACAAGGATATTCATCCATTCATGATTGAAAAAATGACATCCATTGATTCATCATCCATGATGTACAGACCCAATCAAAAACTACTCATAATCATTCACACATCCTTCCATATTATATGTTCAATATCATGCATTTCATGAATACTATTTCTCTTGGGTTTGATGGATGTCATCCAAAGCAAAGTCGGCCTTCACCGCATGGTACTAAATCTACTTTGACCTATGATTTTGGGGGTGAACCATATGAAAGTGCATTTAGTAAAGACAACCCCTGCACTAGCCTAGTAATCAAGCATTATACTCTTCAACATTATGTATCACAACATTAGTAGGACAAAAAGGA
>Ga0209208_10001859_pt1 | contig 30133 bp, 32 predicted proteins | sample S1TSphfallax_3_FD_187694 | JGI IMG/M metagenome (GOLD analysis project Ga0209208, IMG submission 187694) | Host-associated microbial communities from peat moss isolated from Minnesota, USA - S1T2_Fd - Sphagnum fallax MG (SPAdes) (version 2) | ecosystem: Host-associated > Plants > Peat moss >...
TTATCAAGTTCGGGAGTTGTGAAGGACTTGCGATGGTACGGGTGCGAATGTTATGGTATCGCAAAAGGTCAAGAGTTTGCGAGGAATTATGGTTCGCAATAGCGGGCTTTTGGAAATTTCTTTCTTCGTTGTTTGCGATGATATTTGGATCGCAAAATAGCCCCATGTTGTTGTAGTGAACCTAGGGGTGATCACATGTTCTTAAGTTGACCTTTCGGTAGTTTGTGCTTACTATTCATTGTGAAATTCCAAATGAAATGTTATGTGCCTTCCTATGCATGCCATTATTATTACAATGAGCCTAAGAGTTGTGGTTAATGATTGTGCATGGGGCAAGGCCATCACCTAACCTTGATCAATGAATGAGTCATGTTTGACTCTTGATTTACTTGAACGTGTTGATTAAGTGTAAGTCAAGGTTTAGGTTATATTGGGAGGTGCAATTGCGGATATGTCTAGATTTGATCACTAGGATGCCCCATTGTTTATTGTTATAGTGAAATTGGGTTGATAACCAATAAACCATCGTGTTATGTTCATAATGTGCTTTAGTTTTGTTGCCCTTGTGAAATGTTTTTATGCGTGCATGTGCATTAACCATATAGGTGCAACATCCCTAGGTTCATGTTATGAGGTTTATGTTTTGGGGGTTTGGTTAAGCTATAACAAGTTCAACATCCTTGTAGATTTAGTTTGAACCATTACAAGTGTATCATCCTTTTGTGATTGGATTTTAAAGGGGATACCCAAATTAAAGTTCAGGTTCACCATGGAAAGGGAACAAGATCCAGGGATAATGAAAATTACCATCACTAATGGAGTGCAATTCAAACCACCCACACCACCTTTATCATCATTTGGGGGGGAGACTCCAAATTTTGAAACATTTTTCTCCAAGGTTTGTCAGCCCACCATTATTGTGGGACATGGAGGAAATGTATCGAACAACCAAAAGGCCTCATTGATATTTGAGGGTAGTTGGCATTGTTAAACTAAATAATTTCATCCAGAAGTTTGACAACTAATGTGATATGTAACAAATATGTAATCCCTAGTTGTTCACACCCTTCATAACTTGGAAAGGTTTGTTTCATCATTTGGAGGGGCCGCCTATGGATGACTATCATGAGTTTAAACGTGCCCATTAAATCCAAATTGAAGAGTGGCAAGTATATTGGTGTCTCAATTATGTTTCATCATTAGGGGAATTGTGGCCCCAAGTGGTGCAATGGCAACTCTTAACATTAGTTTGGCAAATGGAAGTAAAAGCACCAATGGTAATGGAGCCACCAAAAATGGTGGAACCATTGGAAATGGTGGAAGTATTGGGGGTGGTGGTGTAAGGTCATTCGTTAGTATGCGAGGTCCATTGCTTGCATTTATCCCAGTTGTGGATTTTTTTCGTAAATTGTGATGGAATTATCAAGGGGTTAGGACTAAAAAGTTGAGAAGTTTGTAAGATTTTTAATGTAAGCCCCACGAGAGCTTGCAAAAAGCCTATGCATGAATGCCTAGGTTGACCATGGTGACACAAGGTGTCATAGAAGCCCAAGCAATTCAATCTTGGTATGGGATACTGGACAAAGAGCTTAGGTGTTAGGTGTAGGATGCCATTTTATTGCAACTTACCTAACCCACTTTGGCTATTATGTTTTTGTCAAAAAGGATTGAGATGAACATGGTGGAAAAATAGGTGGTCACCCTTGGGTTCAACAAGGAAAACCCAAGGAATTTTCCAACACCATCAAATCAACGATCATAAGGTCAACCCACCAAGGCTACACCACCCAAAGCCAAGGGGGCCAAACTAGATTCAGGTAGTGGTTCCACATCTTATTCAACGGAACAAGGTGGAGAAAACAAATGTTGGAGGTGTGATGGGCTTCACAAGAAAAAGGATTGTCCCAATCCACCACATGCCACAACTTTGAACCTTAATCCCAACTAACCATGTTCCCATTACAATGTATATGGGCATGATGCCAATCATTACTTCACACTTCATCCATAGTTATGGCAGGACTAGTCATAGAACACCAATGTTAGTAAGGGCCAAGGTTATGGGAAGGGCCAAAAAGAGAAAGGTGTTGTCAATAAAGGGTCAACCACTAAACCAATGCAAGGCCAACCCAACACCATGGAGGTTAGGTTTGCACGGTTGGAGGCCTTAATCATAAGCATGGCAACCCATGCACAAAATCTATTTCATTTGGATCATGGAACACCAAGGATCGAAAAGTTGGCCAATCATGTGGGTCAAATGTTGATCTAAGATTCTTTGGTGGAATTGGTTTTCAGGATTAGTGCCACTAAATGATATAATGTCACATATGTCAAGAGATTATGAGTCATGGGTAACAGATGATGCAAAATGTGTTATGGTTCTAAATATCAGTGGAATGATTTCCACATTTACATTAGTAACAAGAGCTAGTGCACAAGTGCTAAAACCACAAGGTGCTGATGAGAAATTACATTTTCAATGTGATGAGGTTCAACACCAAGTGTGTTTCCCACATTCATTTATGTTAATAAACACCATTCCCAATCCCATGGGGCCATCAACTTCTAGTGGAATGTCAAGGAAGGTGCTTAATTATTGTTAGGTCCAAAACACCCACAAGTTTGATGAGGGCAACCAAAATAGTGTGTCAAGCACCATTGTTTTTTGTTGAAACATTGGCCATTTCAAATATTCAACCAATTGTTGTGTTTCGTTTGAAGACCACATTATGTGAAAATGGTGGAACACTAAGGCGATGATTATGTCAGAACACATTTTTGTACCTATTATAGTTCTCCATCCAATTTTTTAGGCCAACCACACAAAGGTGTCCAAGGTTCAACCTAAATCTTGACATGTGGTTGTGGCCAAATTTCATGACCTTCCAACACGACCAACCATTGATCGAGCCAATGTTATTCATGGGTTGTGATTGTGCATAATGAAAAATGAATGTTTTAGTTGAAGGGGGCATTGGCACATCGATACTAACCTCATAAGGTGTTGTTGGATTATAGTGTTCAATGATTGATGTTGGGCAAAGCTACTGTTGATGGTCTCACATTGATCGATGTCAATCTTGACCCATGCCTATCTCAAATTTTGACATCCATGGGTGGGTTTAAGAAGGCATGAAGGTTAACAAAGCAAGAGATTCTGATTTAAGTTAATCCCAACAAGCCAACAAACTACATTACTATGCGGGCCCGAATAGTGGTCATGCATGTTACGTCCTTTGATGTGTTGGTCGGAGGTGTGGTGTTGCACCACCTAGGGGTTACCATTGATTTTTGGGAGGAAACCACATACTACTATATAAGCTGACAAATAGGAGCTAATCATAAAGCTTCATTGCTAGTGAGATTCATTGGGGGGAAGCAGGGAAATCTAACAAGTCAAATATGTTGGTTAGATTTTTAAGCCTTCCACATGGACTTGAGTTGTTGGAGGGTAATGTCCATTACTAGGATGCACTTCCACATGGACTTGAGTTGTTGGAGGGTAATGTCCATTACTAGGATGCACCTCCAAATGGTGAATTGCTGATGTCAAAATCACAAGGGATGCCAATCATTATAATTTTTGGATCCTAAGCCACCACAAGGCACATTGTTTGAGTTTTAGGCATCACCCATTCACTATATTCATTAGGCTTGGCACAATTTGTCGACATTAAGCCCACAATCACTTATGAACCTTGGTAATGGGCCTCTAAGTTTGACCCATTGGATACCAGGGTTATTCAGTGGGATATTCCCAAGGATGGGATATGCCTACTTGAATTATTTAGAGGCATTGGTTTTGGATTAAATGTAATTCTACAGTCGGACATCCTAGTCCAAAGATACCATTATGTGGAGAAGGATCCACAAGTTAGACAAGCTTCCATGTGGCATGTCATGATGTTGCAACAAAGGTAACATCATTTGTTACCAACATCAGCCATATAGGGTTATCAACGTTCGTTACCAAACAACATCACCTTGTTAGGGTGCCAAATTTGGCCACGATTGGGTCAATTGATTTGGTCATTTTTTGGATGGTCATGTTAAGGTCTTTCACAAGTGGGTATAATCTAAGGACTTTTTGATCCCAAGTTAGGTTTATTATAGGAATTGAATTGTGTTGTGCAACATTTCCAATAGACACATATGCACCCATGTGCATATTTGTTGGAGAATGTCCCACCATGCGGGGATTGTAAGCCACTTACTATTTTGGTTAAATGGTAATAGATCAAGGCTTGGATTAACAAATTAGTGCAAATGGATGTTGTTTCATTTGTTCCAATGGTAATGGATTAACCTAACACCATTAAAGGTGATCCAATGAGCAACGAACTCATTCCACTAGTAAAACAATGTCAATTTACAACTACAATTTATGTCTAAAAAATAGTTGCAATCAATTTTGCAACTAAAAATTCCTTCAATTGCATAAATGAAGCCACATTGAACCTTTAGTTGCAAATGATGACTTGGTATGATGTCAGCACATTTCCCATGGATGGAGTATACGGTTAACATATACACTTCCATCCTTTGACTAACGTATAACATTTGCAACTACCAACCATTTTTTTGTAACTAATAAATAACCTTACCACTAATTACCATTTGTCAACATAATAATTTTTTGGGAATTTTTTAAATTATTGAAATGTTAATCTATACCATCCATTATGGATGGCCATAAATTTGCATAGCAATCACATGCCATGCCCTCAACCTTAGGTTTTAGGGATGTTCCATCATCCCAACCCAAGGTACAAGTGACTACATAAACATAGGACCCATGAATTGTCCCAGTAATTATAAAATTGAGGTGCATGAAACATGACGAATTACAATATTTCATTAAATGTTTTGCCTTTAGTTTGAAGGAATTAGGTCAGTTAAGGGGACAAGAGGTTATAATCATATTGAAGGATGATAATCCAATTTTCAGGTGACCTTATAGGCTTAATGAGGTGGAAAAAGCCTTAGTTCAACCTTGAACAATAAAATTATTAGATGTTAGATTAATGGAATTATTTAGGGGTGAATATGTTTTAGTAATAATGATAGTAGCTAAGAAAGACATTTTTGGCAATTGGACTGATTGCCACATGTGTGGGGATTGTCGTTCGATGAATAAACAAACTCATTCAAACAAATATGCCATACCCCTACTAGATGAGATCTTTGATGCCCTTGGACATGCCAAGGTTTTTAGGATTTTGGACGTGAAGTTTGGCTACCATTAGTTGCCATTAAAGGAGGGTGACAAGGTCAAAATGATTTTTTGGGGAATTGATCTTCATGGGAATGATTCTTTATGCCAATGGAAGTTTTTGCCATTTGGATTGAATAATGTGCCTATAGAATTTAGAAAATCATGGATCGAATGTTGGTGAGTTTTGGTTTTACCAAGTGCTACATTGATGACATCATTGTTTTTAGCCTAACCCTAAGATATCATTTGCATAAAAGGTGTTTGGAAAACTTAAAGAACATAACCTTAAGCTTCATCTAAACAAGTGTCAATTTTTTCATACTCAAGTGGAATACCAAGGTCATATGATTTATCTAGGTGGATTGGGGGTTCAAAAGGCCAAGGTTCAGGCCAATGCACAAGTTCCCCAACCAACAAATGTTAGTCAATTATGAACTTTCTTAGGCTTGTGTTATTACTATTGGAGGTTTGTGGAAGGGTTCAATAGCATAACCAAGCCTTTAATTCGACTAACATAGATTGACTAGGAATTCATTTGGAATGAGGCACAAAAGCACGTTTTTTAGGAGTTGAAGGAGAAATTTTCATCAACTCCCATTTTGAGGTGACCCATTTGAAAACAACCATTCCAATTACACACTAATTGGAGCACTACTATAGGGTTGGGAGTTGTGTTTATTCAACTTGATGATGATGGTCGAAAGTTTATGGTGGCATACATTAGTCAATTCAACAACAAGACAAAGGCCAAGTATAGTTCATATGAAGGGGGATGCATTATATTTATTTAGGATGTTTCATCATTCTGATGTTATCTTTATAATAGCCTATTCATTTTGATTACCAATCACCAACCTTTGAAATTCTTTATGGAATTAGATTGACTCGTAGGAAAGTTGGCCAAGTGGGCATTTATTTTGCAATAGTATGATTTTGATATAATTCACATGCCTAGTAGGGTTAATCAAGATGCCAATGGGTTGAGTTAAAACCCAAGTTCCAACAAGGAGAATATCACTAGGGCTTGTTGGCATGGTGATGTGGATTTGGAGGCGATATTAGGATGGCATGCCTTTGCATACCTTTATATTTTATTGGGGTGTTTTAGGGATGTACCTCAAATTAGTGTGGATGTTTGGATATGGTGTACCATTTAGGGTAATTCTATGTTATGTGTTGTGAATGTGATGACAATGATAGTTATAGGTGTTGACATATGCAAGGTTTGTCAAACTCTTTCATGATGTAAAAATGTTATTGTTTACTATTAAGATAATATAACAATTTGAGATTTTTTTTGCTCTTATTGCCAATAAATTATCACCATTAAGATTGTATCAATACCATTAATCATATTCATCATTTTCCTTACTATTATTTAAATTGACATGATTTCCAACCAATGAATGTTATGCTTTTCTTTATACATGCAGTTAATAATAATATAATGATCATTTTGTTTGCATGTTGTAAATTGGCCACGGTTGGAAAATCCAAATGCACATGTGATCATCACACATGCACATGAATAAGATCCGTCTTCTTTCTTATTATAATTAATGTTTTGCAATCAAACTATTTGGAATCTTCAACACTTGTTTACAAGTTTTCCTCCCTTTTATTATGAGTTCTCCTTTCAATACAATTAAGGTAGTCATGTGCATTATGTGCATTTGGTTGAGAAGACTAGAAGTTATAAACTAATTTAATATCATATTTCAACCATTGTATGTACCATGTCCTTGTCAATGGCAAAAAAATTGTAGTAGATCCTTTGGTCATTGGGAGTTGTTTGACTTGACATCAATGATATTTTGTTGACTAATATTGGTGATTCATTATTAGGACTAAATTATTACAAACATGAAATGATTGTTTCTAAAACTCAATTAAGATGTTTAAATTTTGTCAAAACATGTTGGGTGTAAAATGTAGATCATATGTATGTGATAAACTCATTATCATGTGTATAATATTTCACATTATAACAACAAACTATGCAATTTTTTCCACGTTGTTATCCAATTGAAGTTCAACACCTTGCATGTATATATTTGTAGATACATGTGTTTGATTTTTCAATGGAAATGTTTCATTTGAAATTTTCAATACCAAAATTTTCACTTATTTTAATATAAGTTTTAGTTAATTATTTGAATGTAATTTTCATTGAATTTTTAAAAATACCTATAGGATTATTCAAATGTTTTAATACAATTTTTGTTGGAACAATTTTTCATTGGAACAATTTTAGTTGCAAATTATATTATATTTCCATATAAAGCCATGTTGTTTGTTTTCTTAGTACAAGTGTCCCATTAATCTTTCAAACTACATTAATTATGGATTCTCAACCAATTTCTCCAACTACCTTGTAGCAAAAATGGAAAGTGGCCATCAAGTAAGGCTTGGTAAATTGAAATTTAAAATATTATTTATTTTAATGTTTATTTATATGAAATTCATTGACTTTGTTATAGCTATGTTAAAAAACCACATGTTTAAAGTAGGTTTGTATATATTCATCAAAATCAAATAGATGTCACAAACTGCAAAGTAGATTAAAATTCAAGCACAAGTAGATTAAATATTGGATCTATTTTATTTTTAAGTCAATGGCATGCTAAATATACTAATGGACTTTCATAGTAGAATTTAACGTTTAATGGAGAAGTAGGAATGAAATGCAATATTAATCTATTAGTTTTGGTTCTACTTATTACCTACATTTCTTAAACTAAAGTTTTTCAAATTTTGTATTCAATTCATAAAAACTCATGAAAGCATGGAGGCTTCCATAATGAAACTTAAAAATAAATTGAACCTATTTTCTTATGTTTATGTTGAAAAAATGCTCTATTTAAAATTTGGATTTAAGTGGACATACTTTTTGGTCCACTTTACCATGCTTGGACCCAAAAAGGGCAATAATAACCAAGAGGATTAAGGGATTGAGGTTTAGAAGTCATGGTAACACACCTAGTCTTGGTGAACATAATGCCCATGAAGTGAAGTTGGAATCTTTTTTACCAATTAATTACATCAATAGTTTTGGGAGTTGTAACTATGTGGCTCACATCCCTAGTGGACTAATGGTTGAAGGTCAAATAATCAGTCTCCAAAGGTTGTGTGTGTTGCAAGTGTAATAATCCATAAAAATGTACAATCACTCTTTTTTTAGTTAATAATGCAAGCAACATGTCGATTATGCAAAAACAAAAAAATGATAACTATGAATTTAATGTTATTAAAGATTTACAAGAGTGCAAAATTGATGAAAGGTGGTGAAAAGGAAGGAAGCTTTGGTATTGTTTCAAACTAAATAAACCACATGCTAAGTACACTTTGAGTTTTGTAACAGGAAGATTAAAGGGTGAACGATTTTAGAACATATAAGTATTATATAAATGGATACAAAACACACATTTCTTACCTAGGATTTTTTCTCTTTGCAATCCTAGTTAATCAACAATTGGTAGAAGAAGCAAAGTGTGTGCTTTATAAGCAAGTTAAAAAAGGAACCCCAATTTGACAATGTTACCCACTTTGACACCATATGAAAAAATAGTAGCAAGAACACTTAACTTTGGCAATGCATCAACTAAATATTGTGAAATGGAATTTCATTGAACCAAAAACAAATTTAAGAGTTTAAGGAAAAATCAATCATTTTCCTTGAAGGACATGATCCCTATTAAAAAAGAATAAGCTTCAGTGGAATTAGTGTCATGATCCCATGTGAAAAACACCAAATACATGTGGTTTGTGTGTACCTTCCAAATGCATCATAAGATCTTGCCAAGTTGATGGACATTGAAACTATCAAGATGACACATTACTTTCCTTATAAAAACATTTAGCTACTTGTTCAACATCACCCACCTTGACAATACACACAACACCCATTTGGCTCAACAACATTTTTAATAGTGTGGTCTTTTTCATATTACCACCATCTTTCAACTTTTTGTTGGCACTATTCAAGGCATCCAATGAAAGTTTAAACTTGTCCATCATGTTATAAAAAATGCCCATATGTGCTTTAATTCCACTCATTGTAGCTTGCTAACAAGTATAGATTCCAACAACACAAAGTTATAAAAGGTGAAATAAAAAACTATATTTGCAATGTAAAAAATTGTGTTGATGACATAATCAACAATCCTACAACTTAGATCCTTAATTGATAGTTGGAAAAAGATATTACACATATGTCACAATGTGTTAAGAGTGTTAATTTAACTACCTAAATAAGTTATAATTATGTTAGTGTAAAGTTAGGTTAGGGTAGTTAATTGTGTTTTAGCTTAGAACCAATTCAAATGTTAACAATATTTAGCTATTTAGTGTTTGGGATACAATCCCAAAATGTGTATTCTAAATAATTTTTGGTGGTTTGAGATTCTAAAACACACAAATTTTTTTTTTGTAGGTTTTTAATGTTTATGCAAGGTTTTGTGTGTATTCCATTTCACCTTTTGGCTTGGATTCAATTTATTTGGAAGTGAATCATATTTTGAATCATCAAAAGATTTTTGATGTGAAGTTTAGAATTGAGGCACCATTTACCTAGGTGATTTATGTTATTTGGTTTATGTGTGTGTGGACAATGATAGTTGTAAGCACTAATATGGTAATGCATATCAAATGTCAAATGCTTTCATTTTTTTCATTTTGTAACATAATGTTGAATCAAGGAACATTGTGATTTTTGGGTTCACAAAGCAGTTTATGGATTAAAAGGCCATTCAAACCTTATCATTATGTTTATAGTTAATTTGATGAGATACTTGTAAAAAAACTCATTTCAAAAGATGAAATGAACGCTTCCATATTTATAGCATAAATATAATGAGGTGATGGAAATAATATATTATCACAATAAGTCTGAGGTATGAAAATGACCTATAATGGATGCTTGAATGTTGAGAGCATTTTTCAGGAGCATGTGAACATATTCTTTTTCATTTAGTTGTTGAATTTGGTGGCAATGAAGTGGTGAACCCATTTGCAACATCTTTAAGGGATTGATTGTCACCCTACTTGTCATATATTTTCAAAGCACTTTCACATTAAAACTTTGCTTCACAAGGTTTATTGTTCCTCAAATAAAGATTAGTTAAGAGCTCACATACACTATAGTTATTAATGCATGATTATCACCTTTTAATGCCTTGAATATTTGTGAACGACTTTTGATAAGACAAAATTGCATTTACATTATAACCTAGCACAAGTTGTTCACCTCTAATGCTTGAATGCATTACTACCATTTCAACTTATTCCCACCAAATTATTGCATTGTAGCAATTTCAAAAACATGTTTGAAGAATAAAAAAATAACACAACATGCTAGTATTGAGCATAATGAAGGATATTCCAAACTATTTTGAAATGTGACGTTTTATTCACAAATTGTTGGTTTTGAGGCTTACATTAGCATGCACCAAATTCCTTAGAGCCTTTCATGTTTTCCATTTATGTAAAAACTAGTGTTAAAAATTGGCAATCAACAAATTTTTCTAGACAATCTAGGTTTTTTTTTATGGCTAATAAAAGCACGTTGGCACAAATTTTCAACTTATTGGAACTCCATTGCTTACATGGATGATCGCCACCACATAGTGACCCATTACTTGAATATCCTTTATTGATTTCTCACATTTTCGAAATATTGTTTTTTAAGCCAACCAATGGAAAAGTTATCTTGATATCCTTTCATGACAAATGTCCAAAAATGATCATTGCAAAAACACTTCACAAAAATGAAAAACAAGAAATATTTTAAACTTACCTTAAAAATAATGCATATTTTTTCATGTAGTAATTCAACAACACCAAAACTTTTCCCTAGCCTTTCAAACATACCTAGTCTTAGTCGAAGTGCAAACAATGGGCCACAATGTTACCACTCATACAAGTTTTTTTCTCCTTTTTCACAAGAGACATTTTTCCTTGATGAAACATCATCACCTAAAGGTTTAATTGAGGGAAGAACCAATTTAGGATACAATTGTGGCATCACCTTAATAAAGCTTGCCATTTACACTTATTTGTTGCATTGGACCTTGCTAGCATTCGTTTCACAACTAATTTTCCTACTTGATTTGAACTCCTTTAGTCCTTGACCGAAGATTTATTCATTGCACATGAATTCCATCTCTATTATTGTAGGTTTCAAACAACACATTGTGTGCAATGAATCTCCAACAAACATGAACAACAAATGCACAATTGCAAAGTTCATGTTACATAACATTAAGCCCTAAGTTTTTTCCCAACCTTGCCATTTATGTGTAGAATTTTTCAATATATTATATTGATTTATGCACTTTAAACCAATTTTTTGTTATAGATTCATCAAGGCACTCTCAACCACTTTTAAGGTTTTTAGTAAGAAAAAACCTTTTTTTATCTCATCCAACTAAAAAGTGGGGTTGAAAAAACAAGAAGAACAAAAAAAAATATTTGTGAAGGTTTTTTTGGAGAGGTGGGGGGCCATGTGTTGACTAATGTTGTATTAGTATGTAGGGTGCATAATTTCGATACTAGTATTAATATTAATGAACATATTAGTTGGGTATGACCCAAGGCAACACTTGCATTATACTAGTTTGGTATGGGACCTAAGGTAGTATGAAGGCCAAATATTAGGTTTATAGTTGACAAAAAATAGTCTTGGTTGTAGTGTAAAGAAAAAGAACATGTACATAAATGTTTTCCCACTCGCATTAACACAAGAAATGAAAAGCAAGTAATACAATGTGAATAATGACAAAGTCTTGCACACCAATAACATTGCCACCTTTATTCAAACAACAACTTAAAACATATTTCCTGAGGCACAATTGGGATTTGAACACTTCGAGTTTATTGTCATGAATTATTTTTGTCTTCGATAATAATTCCATTACCACACATTTCTAATATAAATCAAACAACATACACCATCACCATGACCCACAACATCCCAAATACTCCCAACAACATAAATTTGTAAACATTTTCAACTCTAGATCTTGTCAATTGATACAACATAAAGGTCTCCTCCATAACCCATACTTATATCAAATTCCAACAATTTTAAGGAAGTTTGTACAAGAGACAAATAGCCCCATCAACTACGTTTGCAATAAAAGATTTGAAAACATGCATGTAAATGTAAAATTCCCTACTCATGAACTTATTTTCCCCCATAGTTCCCATTTCCACAAGTTTCATTTCCTCTCAACACCCATAAACAAAAACTACATAACAACAACTCTCAAGTATAACAAACTTGAATAACTGGAATCATTTGGACAAGCTTTCAACCCCCCTATAAATTTTCATCACATCCTTGGACCTTTAAACTTAGATATTCTATCATCAACCTCAACAAATTGTCATAATCTTTTCTATGCAACAAAAATCCAAAAGGGGCATAAGACCTAGCTTGTTGTGAGCATTCTTCTCCACAACAAGACGCAAAAATAAAAAACATATTAAAAGCACAAGAGTATGAAAAACTTGCTTAGCTTCCTCTACATCCATCCTTAAATCCTGTCCTCATTCTCCATAACCAACCAACATTTTGTAGCAAATAATAGATCGCACCTCTGAAACCAAATGAACCACAAAAAACCTATCAACAAGTCTCCCACTCCACAAAAAAATCAAAAAACAACAAAGCGCATCCCAAATATTTTGCATCTTCATAAACGTGTATAACTTCTAAAAAAACTTTCACAAGCAACAATCGTTACACAACTCCATTGAATGATGAAAGACAAAAGGTGGCAAACTATTTTAGCATTGGTGAGAAAGACAAACCACTCACGAACTACTTCGCCAAACACCTAAGCCCTAATTCCATGTCACACTAGTAGTACCAATACCAGATAGGATGAAAGTTTTTAAGAACACCCAATACCAATACTTGCCAAGTAAGAAAAAAAGAGAAAGAAAAAGAATACTTGATACCAAGATTTTCAATGGATATAAAATAACTTTGTTTGGTGCTCAATTTAATGGTATCTTTATGGGCAAACATCCAGAAAAAATATATATTAAAAAAAATATTTAGAAAAAAATAAGAATAATTATTATTTAAACTAAAAAAGTTGCTGATAAATATAAAGGATTTTGGGGGGGGGGTGGGGGGAATAAAAGAAGGCCCACAATTACAACACATTCCGAGGAATTTGTTTTTTGAAAATCCCCTAATTTAGACTATAGGTTTTAGCAAGAGTGCCAAAATGTAACAGAATTCCCAAAACCTTTCTACTTTCCTCTCTGACTTGTTGTAGCCAAATTTGGGCAAAAAATTAGTCCTCTTGTGGATCATCACAAGATTCACCTACCTCACAGATTAAAAAAAATTATTAAAAAATTATAAATTTAAATTTAAATTTAAAAAAAGGCCTGATCACGACCCAAAAGAAAATTCCTAAAACCAAAAAAAAAGTCCAAAACGTACGTAGCTAAAGTCAACCCACCTCGATCTATTTTGGTCAACGCCCCGCCGTCTCGTCGATGTGTGGCAGGCTCGCGATTTGTCGGGCTCCTGGGCACCGACGTGTCTGCTACCTCGTTTGCACCGATCTCCGTTGACCCCCAGAGCAGCGACAAAAATAGCTCCTGAGCCCCCGCAGCCAGGCAGGTACGCTCGCTCGCACGCACGCACGCACGCAGGTGCAAACACACACACACACGTGAACTCTAGTCCCAGTCGAATCCCAACACCTTCTCTTCCGCGATCGTGAATGTGATCTGCAATCGAGACTCGATTGCCATCGAAACACAGTTACCATCTAAGAAGCAATAACAATTTCTGCAGTTTTTTGGGGGTATTTTTTTTGGGTTTGGCGAAAGCAAGCAAGCTGCAACATTTTGTTCTTGATGATCTCGCGTTGTGAAAATTGTAAGCCCCATGCTCCGCAGCTGCTCTCGAGAGCCCTCTCCCTTGTCAATGGGGAGCTTGAGGCTTAAATTGTGTTGTGGGTTTCTTCGTGAACTATGAAGAAAGAAAGAGTTGTCGTAAAGCCCGGAGAAGAAGAAGAAGAACGACGACGACGACGACAACGACTTCTCGCATGAAAATCGTGAACGCTTTGGAAGTTTTTACTCTAGACTGGAGGAGATCGTCCCCGCATATTTGCACACACATAACAATGCCATCCACAGATCCACATGCTTTTCTATTCCCGGAAGCAGTGTAGTGTTTTGCACCCACGCAACTATGAGATCCAGATGCAGATGGAGCATTTTTGTCTGAAGCATTTTTTGTGGAGTGGATCACAGAGCAAGAGCTGAGAAAAAAATCGGTAGAAGAACTCAAGAGTTTTGGCAAAAACCCTAGTGTTCAAAGCTGGATCGACAAGATGATGCTGCAGCAGCAGCAGCAGCAGCAGAAGCATCATCTATCCAAAGCATTCTTGATTGCGATTTTGATACTACAAGGAGTTTGTCAGAGTGCCCGGATTCTAGACGACGTCGATCTCGACCTCCAACTCGTGGCCGACTTACAAGAGTCGACGACGACGACGACGACGACCAACTCTCCTTGGAGGATGCACACGTTGTTTTCGGTGGAGTGTGATGTGTACTTCGACTGGCAGACAGTGGGGATGATGCACAGCTTCACGAAAAGCGGACAACCGGGAGCTATCACTCGCCTTCTCAGCTGCACAGACCAGCAATTGGCATTGTACAGAGGCTTGCATTTGGCTCCCTCGCATCTGGTGCCATCCATGAGCCAACATCCTGTCACTGGAGACTGGTAAACAAAAAAACTTCTCTTCCCTTCCCTTCCCTGCCCTTCCTTCCGACTTGTGTTGATGTTCTTTGCTCAACAGCAGCAGCAGCAGCAGCACAGGAGTCTCTTTCTTTCCTCTGCTGCTATTTTGCAACAAGGTTTTGTCTTCGGGAACCCTAAACCCTAAACCCAACCTTCAGGAATTCCTCTTCTTCCTCTGAATCAGCTTCGTGGATTCTGTCTTCTGTGTGGATTTCAATTACACAAAATCTGCACAGTCCTGATGTCCTGAGTAAGAAGTGGGTGGCATGAAGAAGAAGTCAATGGCAGCAAGGCTGTTGTTGATTGTCTGTCATTGCTATGACTTCATGATCATGACGGTCTGTTGTCTGACATTTGTTCAGCAATCCTCTCATTAGGGTTTCACTGCACTAATCGTCATCAAATGTTTACCTTCAACAAAAATGTCTTTGTTGTGGAGCTGTTTCTCCTCTGCAACAATCTCATTCATACACATCATGCTGTTACCCTTCAGGATGTTGTTGTTGTTGTCCGGTATCTGCTCTGCACTTGACTCTTACATATGTTTTCAGGTCACCTTCAAAGTGTTGGTGTTCTGGAGTTTTTTCTTATCTGCAACATGTGTTTCATCTCTTTGTCATTTGCCTTCAAATGGTTCCTTTTGCAACCAGCGCTCCCCACCCTCCCCACTTCTTGTTCTTGCCTAGATACATTTGTGTGCCGTATTGAAAGCCCTCTCTATTTGAAGTCATTTATTTCCCTTGCAAAACCTCTTGATCAGTTCCTACAGCAAATGCTGATGCTACAATGATCACAACCAATCTTCTTATTCAGACCCTGATGAGGGTTTTCTTGAAACCCTAACTGAGTTCTGTTTTTGCATTCACATCTTTTGAGTTTTGATAATGGTGTCATCATCTCAGGTACCCAGCAATCAACAAACCAGCGGCTGTGGTCCACTGGCTTCACCACAGCAAAGATGCTGACATTGTGGATTGGGTCCTCATTCTGGATGCTGACCAAATCATACGACACCCTCTTACTCCCTGGGCGCTTGGAGCTGAAAAAGGCAGACCTGTGGCAGCTCAATATGGGTGAGTAGCTCGTTGGGGGGGGGGCTGGGGGTTTAGAACTAGTAGGGGTTTTGCAGAGTATTTGTCATGAATTTCTAGATAGGTAATATATATGTGTATCAATCAAACTTTGATACAATACTAGCAAACTCTGAAGTGAGTGTTTTGTGAAGAGAGTGGTTTTTTTTTCCAGGTATTTGATCGGGTGTGATAATGAACTAGCAAGGATACACACAAAACATCCTGAGCTTTGTGACAAGGTAGGGGGGTTCATCCTCATGCATATTGAGGATCTACGTGTGTTTGCACCACTATGGCTCTCGAAAACAGAGGAAGTTCGTGCAGACAAACAACATTGGAGCACCAATATCACCGGTGATATTTTTGGGCAAGGTTGGATCAGTGAAATGTATGGTTACTCCTTTGGTGCTGCTGAGGTACGGATGTAAATTTTTTCTAGTTTTCTAACCTTCTTTTTTCCCTAACAAATTTGCTTAGCTTTCTTTACATGTGCTGATGATTTGTGCTCTGGAAATGAGCGTAGGTTGGGTTGCAACACAAGATCGATGACCATACAATGATATATCCGGGCTATATCCCAGCACCTGATCATGAGCCTCATTTGATGCACTATGGGCTCCCATTCAATGTGAGTGATTGGAAATTTGATAAATTGCAACACCATGACGATAGCATTGTTTATGACTGCAACCGTCTCTTCCCAGAGCCACCTTATCCAAGTGAGGTAAACCCACTTGTCACAGCCAAGCATGTTCTATGAAACAGAATGTTAAGAAGGCAATTAATTAATGGTTTTTGAGTCCATGAACCAGCATCTGAAGAAAGCAAAACCACCAAGATTCAGTATATCTATCTATCTATCTATCTAGTATTGTAGGATCTGGCAGAGATCTAGATACTCCAATTTGAAGGTCCAGATATGTGGCTCTCCTTTCATGATTATGGTCTGCAACTCTGGTTTTTCCTTTTTCCTCTGTGGGTGGGTGGATGGGTACAGGCACAACAACTGGAGCCAGACCCAAATGAGCGACGAGGCATTCTCTTGAGCATTGAGTGTGTAAACACACTCAATGAAGCTCTACTCATCCATCACCAAAAAAGTGGATGCCCTGAGCCGCATGAATCTGACTATCTTACTTTTCTGAAAGAAAGCATCCATAGAACTCTGGCTCCACTGAGTTTGAATATACCTGCCACATTGCTACCACTGCCAGAGCAACACCCAACAATTCACACACTTTTCTCAACCGAGTGTACAAACTATTTCGATTGGCAGACAGTGGGACTTATGCACAGCTTCCGACTGAGTGGGCAGCCTGGTGGAATCACCCGCTTGCTCAGCTGTACTGACGAAGACTTGGAAAACTATCAGGGTATGAACTTGGCACCCACACATGTGGTGCCCTCCATGAGCCTTCATCCTCTCACTGGCGACTGGTATGCTACTGAGCTTTTCCCCCTTCTTTGACAGCTTCAGGACATTCTGAGAATAAATGTATGGGAACCATCCAGCAGCTAGATTTGATTGGTTATAGAAAAGTTCTGCAATAGCTTTTCTTTCATCCAAACCAATTCAGGAAAAAAAAGGTACCAATGTTTCTGCAAAAACATGCTGTGGACAGGTATCCAGCGATCAATAAGCCAGCTGCAATTTTGCACTGGTTGAGCCATGTTCAGACTGATGCTGAATACATTGTAATTTTGGATGCCGACATGCTATTAAGAGGGTCCATAACTCCTTGGGAATTTGGTGCAAAACGTGGACTTGCTGTATCAGCTCCGTATGAGTAAGCTCACATTTTGCTTTGAAATTTGGTTCTTTGAGTTTGGAGAATTTTTTTTCTTCTTATCCTAGAGGATGACCATCAGGGATGATGGTGGTGGACAGGTTGTTTCTTACTTCAGGGGCTTTCATGCTGAAGGCAAAATTTATTTGGTCAGTTTTGGATTCCTAAACTATATCTTGTTTGCTCAAACATCTGATTATGCAGCTATTTGATCGGTTGTGATAACATACTAGCCAAGATTCATACTCGGAACCCAGAAGAATGTGACAAAGTGGGTGGAGTTCTTATGATGCATATTGATGACCTTCGTTTACTTGCTCCTTATTGGCTTCATAAGACAGAGGAAGTGCGCTCTGACAAGGCCCATTGGTCAACAAACATAACTGGTGACATCTATGGGGAAGGTTGGATCAGTGAAATGTATGGTTACTCGTTTGGTGCAGCTGAGGTTAGCAAAAAAATACCCATTTTGACCCTGATCTCTTGAATTCTGATCATGAAGTTCTGTATAAATTAGTGGACGAGTTGCTGATATGAAAAAAATGTAGTTTAATTAGTACACAGCTAATTGCATGGAAAATGTGGTGTCTTGCATTTGTGGGGCATGCCAAAAATTCTGCTTATGACATAAATTGCATTGGACTGGGTGGGTTGGTCAATGCAGATAAAGTTGAGGCATTTGAAGCGAAGTGACATCATGATGTATCCAGGGAGCTCAGTTCCAAGTTTTTCACCTCGTGTTTTACACTATGGACTGAAGTTTGAAGTTGGGAATTGGCATTTCGATAAAGCAGAGTGGAGGGAGCAGGACATGACAAATACCTGTTGGCAGTATTTTCCAAACCCACCTGATGAACTTTCTTTGTTCAGTGAACCTTTGGAAAGAGCCCAACACAATATAAGCATTGGGTGTGTAAAAACCCTCAATGAAGCACTTCATTTGCACCACATTGAGTGCGGATGTATTCCTCTGCAAGCTTTCAAAAACCCGCAAAATGAACTGGACATAAATATGCAGGGAAGAACACAACCAGATGATCATGAAGAAGATCAGAAGAGACTTACTCAAAAGATTGTTTCTGATCAAAGCCTTGATAAGGATCCTAGATTGCAGACCAAAACGGCAACGATGGATCAAGATCTGGACAAAAGTGAGGCAATCTTGGGGTTGATCCGAGGCAATAGTAATTTGAACTACCATGCGAAGCAAGTACTAAAGAGGAAGACAGACTTGTTGGAATCAGAAGTGTGGAGCAGCAGCAGCAGTAGCATTCCGACAATACTAATGAGCCCAATGTACTGGAAGGTTGTTCTCTGGAGCCTTCTAGTGAGCTTATTCTTGCTGATTATCTCAACACTTTTTTCAAGAAGAAACCATACCTCTCAACTCAAACAGCAGAAGAGGAGGGAGAACAAAAATAACAACAACAACAAGCCACTCAAAAAATACCCATTTGGTTCATCATCATCATTGTATATACAGAGACCAGCAAATACACGACCAGCAACAAATTCAAATATTGAGATTTCTGGTGGTCAGTATCAAGGGGTGCTGCTGCCAAGGGAAGGAGACAACAACATACTTTAAGGAGGAGGAAGAAGGTAGGTGGGAAAGACCCCAAAAAAAAAGAAAAAGTTGTACATTGGTTCAAAGTGTCAGTAGTCTAGACCAGCAGCAGAGAGCGTCAATGGTGTGTTACATGCCCAGAGCCCTACATTGTTGAAAAGGCTGCCCAGGGCCCAACATTGTTGCAACAGATTGTGGAGGCTGGTAAAAGGTACAGCAAAGCCAAACACCTGCTGTTGATTGGATAAATAGTTTGATTGTTCTGGGTAGGTTGCGGGTAAAAGGCACAACAAAGCCAAACACCTGCTGTTGATTGGCTAAATAGTTGGATTGGTCCAGGTACATTGCTAGTAAAAGGCACAACAGAGCCAAACACCTGGTGTTGATTGGCCAGATAGTTTGATTGATCCAGGTAGGTTTCTAGTAAAAGGCGCAGAGCAAAGACAAACACCTGCTGTTGATTGGCTTGATAGCTTGATTAGTCTAGGTGGCTTGGGATTTAGTAGTTTCCCACCTATTTGCAGAGTACCAGTTTTAGTTTTAGGGCTGGGGTTGGAAAAGAATAAAATATCTAAACTTGGATTCAAGAAATGTCTTTGCAGGGATCACATACTAATCACCTCTGGAGATGCTCTTACAAGTAGAGCCAACTAGAGATTATTACATGCTGTATCATATATGAAAATTCTTTGTCAATTCTGAAGTTTTTTGAGCCAGTACAACTTTCCTGCAGGAACCTGTTATTACCATGAAATCCTTTGAAGTCTTTTTTCACACTTTTTGCTTCTCCACTGGTCTGTTTCCTTGGCAAAATTCATCTGCTTGAGAAGATTCACTTGTGATTGATTGCAGGGAAAATTTGCCAGAAGATGAAAGTTTTTTGTATCCACCCTCATCGCCATCCTAGAACTATTGCTTTCTTTGAGGCTGGGTAACAAATCTGATCCTCTAGTTAGGGTAAGGACTCCCAACACACATTAACGAGTCTTGAAGAGTTGGCCAAGGAGTTTTATCTACAGAAAAAGAGCTCATGGCAAATTACACAAGCACAGCAAGATGGATTTTCTTTTTCATAGACACAAGATCACCACCCACTGGCTTAAAATTGAATGTTGAAAGTTCATCATTGCACAGCTCAAAGCAAAGATTTATAACAAAACATAGCCAAATGGAAAGCACAAATTTGCATTGAGGAGAGTACAGATTAAGAGAATCTCCTTTCAATTTAATCACAAATTGCAAACACTGACTGACACCCATGACTGAAAACAAACCCAAAGAAGAGCTTCAGTCATAGAAATGCATGATCAATCTGCTGGAATTGGGCCACACAACTGGGAGCTCAGAGAGCTGTAGCATTTGAAACATGGGTTATTGTATAACTGACAAATTGAAAAATGAAGACGGCAGCATTTAGATACAATAAGGTGAGGATGAAGACATGACCTTCCCCCACCCCACCCCAGGTCCCAGCCATATGGTATGACATAAGGCCAGAGGCAAGAAGCCTGGGTTACTCAATAGTCTGATCCTTTCTAGACCAGCAGCATGTACCTCTGTTTTTTTTACTCCATTGTACATGCACAAGGAAACCCTCCCTTTGTCATCTTTTTCTTGGGAAGCTTCTCCATATTTTTACCTGCAAAAAAAACCATATCAGAGGCACATCTTAAATCATCATCTTTTCCACATTCAAGTCTGCCGGAGTTTTAAATTCTAATCTCAAGAAATAATGAACAGGAGACAATTAATGTATCTTTTTACCTTGTGCCAAAGTGAAGAGCTTTTTCGACACTTGTTTGTGGATTGGCTCGTGTGATTTTGCTTTTTTTTCCTGATTATGCATAACCCGCTTCAAAGAAGGGTGCAACTGCATTGTAGAGTTGTTGTTCGTCAAAAGGTTTGGCTACATAGCCATCCATGCCACATTGGAGACACCTGGCCTGTGTTGCTTGGATCACATCAGCTGTCATGGCAAGTATGGGTATCCGCCCTGGGCGGCACTTGGGAATGCCAACAGACATCCACTCCGAAGCTTCCTTCTCTGCTTGCCGTATAAAACGTGTTGCTTCAAACCTGCAGATACATTCACAAGGTTATATACATGAGGGGGAAAAAAAGAAACTCAGTTATGTTCACTGCACAGTTTGGGCTTACCCATACCCTAAACCCTAAACCAAGTACATAACAGGAAAAAAGCATGACCACCCCCCAGCTTGCCTTGGACTATTACTCACCCATCCATTTCTGGCATCTGAACATCCATGAAGCAGGCATCAAAATTGTGATGAGGTTTCAGCTTGAGGATTGCATCTCTTCCGCTGTTGACACACTCCACTTGGGCGCCATACTTGAGCAGTGCACCCTCTGCCACTCGTCTGTTCACCAGATTGTCATCAACAACCAGTACTCTTTTGCCTGACAAAAGTTTGTGCAGGGACCTGCTTCCCTCACGTAGCTCCCACCCTTGTTCCCTCCTGTTCTCCACTCCCAGAGCTTGCTGAAGACATGCGGCCAGCATACTTGCTCGAAGTGGCTTGATCACTGCAGTGTCAGTGAACCCATTCTCTCTTGCAAGATTGTGCTCATTCACTGTCATGGATGTTGCCACCAACATCATCTTTGGGAACCGTGCTGCCATAAAGCCAAGTGAGAGGCCACTTGATGGCAAATACTTGTATCGTTGTCTGGAGTTCAAGTAATCCGAAGCACTCTGGCAAAGCTTACGAGGAAAGTTTATGCCAGTTCCTTGTCCCCATGCATCCTTGTCCACAAGAATTATGTCTATACCTCCTCCAACTGTGCTGCTGATGAGAGAGAGAGAGAAAAAACACCCACATCTGACAATCAGGCACTTTTATGAAGTCCCCACCAACAACACAAGCAATTGTTTGACTTTAGTTGCTCACAACACTGGGTACTGTGGATGTGTGTGTGGTCAATTCTAACAAGGGAGGGGAGAGAATGAAGAATAGAGGGATTTCAGGTGCTCTGACAGAGTGCATACCTGCAGAAACCCCGTGGCCCAGCATCTGTCATGGCAGCAAGAATTGCAGCAGCAGAACAGACTGAGTCAGCTACCTGTACCTGAAGACCAACAGCCCGACAGATGAAAGAAAGTTCATTTGTTAGGGGTAGTCCTTTATATACAATGCAAGAAATATCCTCACACTCCACCATTTTCCTGGTTCAAAAGACTCTGAAAACTGGTCTGCACATGAGAGCATATTCCAACAGGGAAGAGAGGGGGAGAGAGAGTACCTGAACACCAAGTCTGCGCAAGTGGTGGCGAGTCACTTCAGACCGGACTGGTCTGCCGTCCACTACAAGAGCTTGCATTCCTCGAAAACAAGTAGGTAAGGGAGGCGTTTGTAGAACACTGTTTGTGTTTCTCAGCACGCTTTCCGGCACACGGTCATGCACACGGTGAAACTCAGCAGTGAAGGTGAAGGTGGATCCAATTTCAGGACGGCTCACAAAGGCCATCTCGCCAGACATCAGCTCAACTAAGCATTTGCTTATGCTGAGTCCTATTCCCGTGCCTCCATAGGTTCTTGATGTTGAGCTGTCAGCCTAAAAAAACAAAGGATCTCAAATCAGTTATATATGGAGACTGATGGGTATCTCTAAGTATGCACAATCAGTTTAGCCTAAAGCATCTGCTGTCATCCAATTTTGATCTGGACATGGGTCACCCACATGAAGACAAAGTTGTTGCAGATGAGAAAATTTGTTCTACCTGCATGAATGGTGTGAAGACCCGTTCTTGCACTTGAAGCGGTATACCCACCCCTGTGTCTTCAACACTAACAACAAGGTTCACAACATCATTCCCATCATTGTCCAGCCCTGCTACGCTGTAAGAACGTTCCTGTGCGAGTAGTTGTTGAAACGTTTCCCAACTGTTCCGATCGTCTGCTGTCTCGTAGCCACTCAAAGTATTGAACTGATTATGTCTCATATCAGATGGCGGGTCTGGACCATCAACCTCCCCATCATTGTAATCATCAACACTGTAATCTCCCTCCATCGCCATATCCATATCCTCCATTATATGGACACAGACAAAGATGTGGCCATGTGCGGTAAACTGCAAATTTCCACAACAACCACCCACTGGCTTGAATCAACTGGTTTGCATGAGTTTTCATCTCACAGACCCACCAAATACACTAACTTGTTACAATTCCCAACAATTTTATAACCCAGCAAACAAGCGCAGGGAATGAGAGTTTTTACTTTAATAGAGTTCCCAACAAGGTTGATGATGATCTGCCGGAATCTGCCAGGGTCCCCAATTAGGATATTTGGAACCTTTTCGGATACATACACAGCCAGCTGTTCCAAGTATCATGCCAGGGAAAATTACAGCCACATGCAGAAAAAAAAGTTAGCCAATTCGTTGTTATGCTAACAAATCACTGAAGAAAAAATTCACAACTTCCACAATGGAAATGCCAAGAGAATCCTTGGATACTAAAACCACACAGGTCTTCATTGACTTCTAGCCCTAATCTCATGGTTGCATAAACACATTCTGATGGAGCTGAGGTCCCAGTAGTAGGGCATCTTTTACTGCAAAGCCAAAGACATCTGGGGAGAATCATGAAATGGCATAAGATGCAAAAGTAGTGATGGCTAAAAGTGGTGTTTTTGAGGGCAGACTGACCTCTATGCCCTCATCTCTAGACTTCCCACTGAAGAGAGAAAGGACATCATCGAGTATGGCACGCAAGTCAAATGGCACAGCTTCAAGTTCTAATCGCCCTGATTCAATCTTTGCCTGGTCAAGAACCTCATTGATGAGGGTGATGAGCACTTTCCCACTGGCTTGAGCCGTCCTTGCATAATCTTGTTGTGTTGCATCCAGACGAGTATCCATCAGCATTTGAAGCATTCCTGCAGCAATTCAGGGGGCTTCGTGTCAACAATGACCAACACTGATGCAGCAGCAGCAGAAGCTCAACCAGCATTTGGGAGTAGAAAACACACATGTGGAGAATCCAGATCTTACCCAGCACACCATTCATGGGTGTCCGAATTTCATGGGAGACAGTAGCCAGAAACTGCACAGGATCACAAGGGGCAGAAATGTGCATTGTTGTCAGCCTTTGAAATTGGAATATATATGGCAAGAGACTACTTGATTTGGAAGCTGTATTTCTACGCAAGAACACAAGATCGTCTACCTACAATTGTTGGAAGTGTGTTAAGATTTACCTGAGATTTGGCAACAGAAGCTTCATCTGCCAGGTCTTTCAGCTTCTCGAACATCCGACAATTCTCCTCCACCTTGTCAATACGGTTTCTTGATGCATGCAACATGTGTCCAACCAAGAACCCAATCACAAAAATACCTACAGCTGTTGATATGGCTGTCCAGGGCGGAAGTGCATCTTCATTGTACCTGTGCAAGGCACAACAGCATGAAATCTCTCTCTCTCTCTTCATGATGACTTGGGTAGCTTCAGAGAATCACAAAATCAAAGAATTTAAAGAGGCAAAAAAAAGCCACAGAATAATACAGTGGCAGTGGCAGCAGCAAATTTGAGAGACAATTCATCCAAGAGGAATGCAAAATTGGCACCCACCTGCATCGCATCTCATGCTTGCGAAGTGGATCTCCAAAGTCAAGTGGACTGACGTAAGTGTTCTCCGACTTTGAAACATTGGTATGCCCATACATAACAAGTGGGCACAATTCATTTGTGATGTCGTAGACATTCACTGCAATGATCTCACTCCCAGGAAATTCACGAAGCAGGTTTTCCACAAGTGTCTCCACATCAAATGCTCCTCCAATGTACCTGAGACACAAGAAACCAAATTGCATATAGTCAGCTACACTCCTTTCTGAAGAGATAGATGACTTGCTTCCTAGAGAATGAAACCCAAAAATAAATAAATAGATTGAGGAAAACAGCCCAGGAAGTAAAAGAAGCAATTGAAATTATTGGGGGGAAGAGGGAGCAAAATGCAGACCCTGCAGTTGCTTCAATACGTTCTTCAGGGGTTGCTTCAGCAGGAAGGTGAATTGAGTATACAGCAAATGTGAATACAACCCCAAGATGTTTCGACTCCAGCAGTCGAAATGGGTTTGTGAGTGCTCCCTTCCCTGATGCTCTTGCTCGCAAAATGTTCTCTCTGTCCTCCTGGCAAGAAAAATACAAAAACAACTTGTTGACATTGGAAATGGCAGCACAAGAGATACAAAAAATCAGTGAAGAAAGAGTGGGCAGGCGTATGAAAGAAGAAAAAAAGGCCCAAAGCCAGCGGGCAGGTTGAGTTATACCTGGCCAGACATCATGTCAAGAGATGTGAGGTATGACACTGTGTCTTGGGACATTGTGGTAGGGGCATATTCATCACCGTCTTGTTGCCTTTCTTTGGAGAACATCTCTTTGATCATCCACCCATGTGAAATTTCAAATGATGCCCGATCCTTGTGTAGAACTCTATCCGCATATGCAACTCCACTCATCAGTGGCCTCTCAAAAGCAGTGCTCTCTGCGTATTGAGAAAAAGTCTCCTGCCAAATTCACACACAAAACACACAAGCCACCCACAAGATTTCCTTCTCCTGAGAGACCAACCCTTCAGGTAAAACAATACTATCTAAAGCTCAAATTCTGTTGCTGGGCACAAAGAATGCAAATCTCCAACATGATCATTCATGTGTACACCAGATGACTTGAGACTTGAATTTACTGAAATGGGTGTTTGTTCCCAGTGTTTAATACTGCGCACAAGGCCACTGCAGAGGCAGCAGCACTTTGCGCCTTCTTGCAGCAACCAGCAGCAATCACAGACTATTTGCTTACAACTGGATGCACAATGGAATGATGTTCCACTTTGCTGTTTCAACACAATTATTGCAGAGATGAGCAAATTGCAAGAAGCAGACTTTGCTCTACTACTAGAAGCTGATTGATGCATGCATGCACGAATGGGAGGCAGCGCTTGGAGACCCATTATCTCAATGACTTAGGGGCTCAGATCAACCACATACCTGATTGAACATAGCTATTTGCTTGCTGATGTGCAGTGTTGTGAAGAGTGCAGTAAGAGCTCGCACATGATTCATACTTGCCACAAATTGGTTCTGCAAACAAACCCCACCCACCAAACCAAGTCATCTCATGAATCAAGTTTCAAGCTGAGAAGAAGATTATGGAGATCAAACCATGAAGAAGAAGAAGGAAAAAACTTTGGAGCTATGGCTGAAAGACACTCAGAAGAAGATCCATAAAAAGATTGTCTCCACACGATTCATGGCACTGCGATTCTTTGATTCTTGTCAGTGTCAACAAGATCCACATCTTCTGGAAACACTGTCACTGCTTCATCAGCACTGCATTGCAAAAGCATGTGTGGGTGTGTATGTGGATGTATGTGCAAGCTCTTCCACCATCTGGGACATAGGAGCAGGAGGTAAGGAGGGGGACAGACTGACTGTATTTATTTATGTGTGTACCTCTAGCATGCGAGCGCGACCCTCACACATATTGGCCAGGGTTTCTCTCCTCCTCACAACCGTCTCAGCATTCATCTTAAGGTACACAGAGAGTGAGACCAGCGCCATGAAGAACACCCACAGGATGAAGAGCTTGGTATGCCAATGCTCAAACCAGACTGATGAGGATGATGACGATGATGATGATGTTGCTGCTGATTCTCTTCTGTGGATTGCAGCAGCAGCAGCAGAAGAAGAAGAAGGCTTGGCAGCAGCATAGGAGCTTCCTGAGTCTCCTCCCCACCACTGGAGACCCAGTCTTCCAGGTCTTCGTCCTCCTGCAGCACTGCTGCTGCGATGCTGCTGCTGCTGCTTCTTGCTGTTGGACATGTAGACTCCCGTGGCTCCCTTCAGCGGTACCTTGGAACGAGAGCTTCCATTGGAGATGCAAGGGCTGGAGTCCGACCCACCACCACGGCCTCCCTTCTTAGCTCCTCCACTCCTGTCTGACATGATGATCTCACCACCGCTCAGTTGTTGGGAGCTGCTCGGATTAGCTCTTCGTCTCATAGCACATCATCCCTGCAGCGGCAGCAGCAGCAGCAGCAGCAGCAGTAGCTTTCCTCCTTCTTCGCAATGCACATAGAGAAGAAGCTCCTCCTCTGATCAAAACAATCTCTCTCTCTCTCTATCTCTCTCTCTCTCTCTCAATGCGACGCTTTTGGTACACACCCAACTCTAGCTTTCTGTTCAGTTCTCTCTCTCTCTCTCTCTCTCTCTCTCTCTCTCTCTCAACAAACTGGAACCCAACAATACACAAAAACCGGATCGACAGCAGCAGCAAAGGAGCGAGGAATGGAGGGACCCAGTGCAGCAGCAAGCAGCATCAGGGACTTAGAATATACGGGACCACCACCACCCACAATGCAAAATGTCCCTGTCTGCTCCTCTCCTATGAGAGACTACTGTAGAATGTGCACCACACCATGTGCCCCACAACTCACAACAACAACAGCAAAAGCAATCAACGACATCAATCAGCAGCACCAAACACCAGCACCAGCAGCATCATCACAACCACCTGCAAAACAACAACAATCTAGACCGCTGCTGTTCCTCATCTTCTTCTTCTGTGTCACTTCCAAAACACTGCAATCCGCCATCCTCCTGCTCCTTCTCCTACTACTACAGCCTCTGCTGCTGCTGCTGCTAGTTCTACTACTATTGCTTGTCTTGTTCATTGCCATGATGATTATAATGATGTCTTCCATTGCAAACAAAAAAACAGATCAACAGCAGCATCATCATCAGTTCTCCTCCTCCTTTGCTGATATATTACAGTTTGCAGCTGCTTCTGCTGCTGCTTGGTTGCTTGGGTCTTCTTCTTCTTCTTCTGGTTTCTTCTGCTGCTGCTTCTGCTTCTGCTTGTTGTTGCAAGAAGTTATGATTTGCAACAACCCACTGCTTCTTCTTCTTCTTCTTCTTCTTCAACTCTCAAACAAAAACAAAACAACAAAAATACAAACCGACAAACAAAAGAGAGCAAAACCCACAAACTAACAACACCAAACAAACAAATGCGCAACACCCACCACATCCATCAGCATCATCATCATCATCATCATCATCAAATCGCCAGCAACAACAACAGAAGAGAAACAACCCACACACATTTTCTTACATGCGCAACGTGACACGGTGATGGCAGCGAGAGAGCAAGCAAACAAAGCAAGCACACAATGTATTATACGGTGTATTCTACCACTTGTATTGTACACCGTATACTTGACTCCTCTTTTTGTACAATCTTTGGTATTGTACAAATGTAGACAACACAGTTTTACATCCACAATGTCATCCAATATTTAGGCTAAATCACTTGCGTATTTTCGCTTAGCAAATTTGTTTGTCATTCGCCCGTTCTTTGTTGTCATAGGAACTTTGATTGGCTTGATGAGGCAAATTGCGAGTTCACTTCACCTCTCGCTCATTTGTTTTGTGAAAGGCAAAATAACAAGTTTTTCACCACAAAATTTTTGGCAAAACGTCAATCAATGTGGGCACAAAATAACAAGTTTTTCACCACAAAATTTTGGCTAAACGTCAACCAATGTGGCCACAAAATAACAAGTTTTTCACCACAAAATTTTGGCAAAACATCAATCAATGTGGGCACAAATTAACAAGTTTTTCACCTCACAATTTTGGCAAAACATCATCCAATGTGGGCACAAACTAACAAACTTATACACACTCTTCTAATTGCCTATGGTACAAAAAGGTTTGATCGTATTTTGAAAAGCATAGTCAAAATTAACAATGTGCCCAAAACAATTGATACTAAATACGTTCTTCACATTTTGAGGTTTTAAATTGTAGAGATACATGGCAATTATGTGATACTTGACATTCAAAAAATGTTTTAGTCCACCATGTCAAATTGTTACTTTCAATCATTAAAAACAAAAGGGAGATTCATGCTCGTTTTATAAGCTCAACAACTTGAAGAACCAACTCTTGTAAAAGTTGGTCACCTCCTTTCCCCCAAGTTGCCTAATGTGTGTCCAAGGCAAAACTAGCATATACACAAGGCAAAGTTAACAAAAACATTTTGAGGAAAATGAAAAAAAAAAATTAGACACAAACTCATTTACAATTGTAGATGCCATCCCCAAAAAAAAGAAAAAACTCTCAAATGACGTGATAAAAATTAAAGAAGATGAAGATGATTATATTTTTAGAAGATGTTTCAAATTGAGCAAGGAAGTAAGAAAATTTGATAAATTGATAAGGTCAATCACAACTAACAACTCTATTTATTTGCAAAGGTTTTGAGACCAAAAGATAATGTGCAATCGCTTGCCAAGCATGTGAGACTTGTTAGCCAACATTTTCACTAACAAACTAAACTAAACGATAGGCTTTGTTTTGTTCATTTGCCCAAGTCGACTAATGGAACCAATCAAGCACATAATGAATGATATACGGGGCACTCTATCACTTGTAATTGTACATTGTAGACTTGATTCCTTCTTTTGGTACAATTTGAGAGTATTGTACAAATGTAGATTTGAATCTACCTTTTGGTACAATTTTTTTTTGAGGGTATTGTAGAAATGTAGATTTGACTCTTTTTTGTATAATTTTGGGGGTATTGTACAAATGTAGAACCTTTCATTTGGGTAACTATGAGAGTTTTTTTTTTTCCCTATGGGAAATGAGTGAGACCTGCAAAAAGGGGGGGGTGGTGCTTTTCC